>Ga0307378_10000049_pt1 | contig 218509 bp, 236 predicted proteins | sample UN1MG_FD_202238 | JGI IMG/M metagenome (GOLD analysis project Ga0307378, IMG submission 202238) | Soil microbial communities from Risofladan, Vaasa, Finland - UN-1 | ecosystem: Environmental > Terrestrial > Soil > Coastal area > Acid sulfate soil | place: Finland: Risofladan, Vaasa... | reverse complement strand
TGGGTTTGCTGGTGGGTTTGCTGGTGGGAGCTCTTCTTCTGCTGTTTCTATAACTTTTTTATCTTTGTCTTTCTCTTCCTTTTCATACTTTTTGTCTTTGTCTGGCTTCCTTGAGTTCTCCGCCTTTTCCTTGAACTCTTTCTTTAGTTTATCGAGTTCTTTGCTGAACGTCTCTATTGTGCCGTCTTCCTCGGAGGTGTCATCTCCCTCTTCGACCTTTTTCTGCTTCTGCTCTAATGTCTTCTGAACCTGGTACTGGAGTTTCTCGATTGTCTTCAACGTCCTTGCCGCTTCCTTGTCCGCCATTTCGTTAACGTCGTCCTCTATCTCGAACTTCGTTACGATTAGTTCGTCGATGGCGTCATCGTAATCGCCCTTTCTAATTTTTTCCATGATGTTTTCGAGCTTCTTTTCTTCGTTCTCTATAGCCTTCTCTAACACCTTTGAGTCCTCTTCGGACAGGTAGTCTTTCAGCTCGTTGATGTGTTCACTGACTGTGGCGATTTTCTCTTTAACTTTTTCCTGGATCTTGATCAGGCGCTTTTCCTTAGCAACTTTGATTTCCTCCTCAAGATCCCCTGGAGGCTCCGTTTCCTCTGGTGACGGTTTGTCACTTTCATCTGTTTCTTCGAAGCTTTCCTCGGCCGCCTCTGGGCTGTAGCTGAGGTATTTCTGCCAAGTGTTCCTGAACTGTTTCAAAGCGTACAAGTACAGTTTAGTGGCCTCCTTCGTGTCCTCCATCTCCTCGGCCTCGTCCATGGCATACAGCGCTTCCCGTAGTTTTTCCATGATGTCTGGCGGGAGCTCTAGTTCTAGGAGGTATAGGAGTTCGTCCCGTCTCGCCTCAGCTGCCGCTTTAATCTCTTCGTAGACTTTGTCGTTTATTTTTTCGTTCTGGCCGTCTTCATCGCCATTATCGGCTCCTGTGTCAGCGTATGCCATCTGGGCAAACGGGGCAGCCACTAGTAGCAGTAATAGAACCATGGCGATTAGCTTAGTCCTCATTATCGCTGCACTTGTACATTTGGATACATTTCTAGTATTAGAAGAACCCTGTGGAACGATCTGGAACGATCTATCCAACTTAATACACCGTTTTTGATAAAATCATAATATAACTAGTATTTATACATTGTATTCGACGTGAATAACGATAAGAATATGGCATAAATTTATTAAAAAATCGTTTATTGGATATATATTTCAAATCTGTATCTATAATACAGACTGGGGTGGTTCCAGGGTTTCATGGGCAAGATTATCTTATTTTTAAATAGACCCCAATGGCTGAGATTACCACTAAAACGATGATGCCAACATATAGTATCGAGAACTCATTGGGCTCCTTGGCTGAGATTGCTAGCTCATAAGCATGCTGTGCAGCTGTCGCTGCTTGCCGATATTTACCATCGTTAAAATGCTCCACACTATTATTCAGATCTAGTTTGGATTCACTAAGACCCTCTGTCCTGCCCTCCGCCTCGGCTTCCCTTACTGCTTTCTGCGCCTTTTCTAGCTCCATTGACGCTGCATCGGCGTTTTCTACGATGCTTACGGCTATTCCGAGCACATCGTCCGCATTGTTCTTCGCCTCGAGAAACTGCCCAGAGTCAAACAACTCTTGGGCCTGACTCAGAAGTTCCCTCGCCCCAGTCAATATGTAGCCTTCAGCCTCTTTCACTGAAATGTACGACTCGGCCTTCATGATGGAGTTCTCCGCCTCCTCGTCCAGTCTAGGTAACCCTAAGATGTAGTAGACTGATATTTCTCCAGGCTCGAACTGGAAGTACTGTTTGTCGCCGACTGTGCCTAGATTTGTGGGGATGCTGCTCATATCGAAGAAGGCGGCTCCCTTAGGGAGTACAATGGTCGTCTTTACCGGAGAAGTGACGTTTACCGACCATATCGCGCTGTCGCAAACCGTTAGATTGTATGTAAGGTATGTAAACTGGAGCTCTGATGCGCCGATGCTGTCCACGGTCACGTTGCCTCCGTCCGTCGATGATCCGAGGGGGTTGCCCTCCTCATCGTAGATCACCAGGTTGATGAAAGGTGGCCCGAACAGCTCTACATCGACTCGCAGCCTGTCAGGATCGCACTCAACGTCATACTCAACCTTAGTTGTTCCATCAGAGAACGCCGTTAAGGTAAGCGAGACTGGCGAATATTCGGCATTCACAGTTTTTACAGGCAGCATCAGTATCATGAATGTAAATATTACTAAGGCTGACTGTGCTCGCCGCATATGGCTTCGTCTTCTGAGCCTCTAACTAGATTTATAAGTTTGATATGTTTTCCATTCGATCTTCTGCCACCTGAAACTAAAACATTGAATGGTCACTGGTCTACCTTTATCCATCACCTAAAAATATGGGTGGTTAAATAGTGCTGTATTATTAGAGTGTGATTTTCAACAAAAATAATATCGATAGTCTGCGATATTTTAAATGAAGCCAAAAATCGGCTGTAAAATGTTCCAGAATGTTCCAACATGTTCTTATTATATCCAGTTCATGCCATTCTTATTACGATGCCAGATATGAAACAAGAATCTGATGTATTGGTAGATATGCATCAAGATGATACTTGTTTCAGGAATGGACATGGAGTAAATAATGTACATGTTAATCGTAATATATTGATTGTAGACGATGATGATGATATTATTGACTGCTTTAAATTCATCTTCGAATGTGAAGGATTTAAGATAGAGAGTGCGCAAAGCCCCGACGAGGCCTTGAAAAAGGCTCGAGAAAAGAAATACGTGATAGTCATACTGGATTACATCCTGCCAAATATGAAAGGCGACGAACTGGCTGAGAAACTACTTAAAATAGATGATTCTATAAACCTCATTTTCATCAGCGGATACACTGACGCTGAGGAGACCATCAACAGGAAAGGTATAAGTGCCTATAGGTTTTTTATGAAGCCCATTAACCCAGAATCATTGATAGACGCCATAAAATCAATCGCAGCCGAGCCCCCATATACATATACCCCGGTTCCTCAACCATTAGCCATAGTCTAGAAAAATAGGTAAAATTTATCGACCCTCATTTTAATCGATAATGATGTTGCTTTTCCATATTCATTTTATACTGAAAAAAACAGGAAAACCAGATTCGATTGAGTAAAGCAGCTATACTTATCGTGGATGACGATGAGGATATCCTCTACTTCTTCAGGGTCCTGCTAGAGGAGAATGGATACACGGTCGGTACAGCCGCGACTGGACAGGAGGCGCTCGAGAAAGCGGAGACAAATGGATACGATCTGGTTCTACTGGACTACAAGCTAACGGACACATACGGCGGAGTCATCGCAGACGAGCTTATACAAATGAACGAGTCCGTCCAGATCATATACATTACTGGCTATAGTCTGAACGGTAAAGTCCCGAGAAGCGAGTTAGTCAGGGAGGTTCTTGTTAAGCCAATCCCGGAACATGTGCTGCTTAGGGCTGTCAGCGAAGCGGTGGCTGGTCAAGTTGCTGAGCAGAGTGTGAATGGTGAGTAGAAGTGAAGCTGAGAAAGAAACTTGTACTAATCTTCTGTACGAGCTACATCCTCATCTTCATGTGCTTCTTCATCGCCTCTAACGCCTTCCTCATGAAGGGCTTCGTCGACATCGAGGACTCTAATATTAGAAGACAGACGGAGCTGGGGCTAAAGTCTCTTGACCTCAGGATCGACGAGCTCGATCAAACGACCCACGACTTCGCGGCCCGTGACGACACATATTATTACATCGAGAGCGGCTTGAAGCACTTCATCAACGAGTTACTGCTAAGTTCAACGTTCATCGACTACGAAATAAGCTTCATGGCCTTCGTGAACGGCGAGGGAGACATCGCCTGCAGCAAGGCCTTCGACCTCGTGGAGCTGAAGAACATTCCCTTTCCCGGTTCAATCATAGAAGCCATCGAGCAGCATAGCGTCCTGAAGAATCACAATGAAACCGACAACAGGGTTTCAGGGATCTTGATGACCCGGGATGGGCCGATTCTCTTGTCGTCAAGGCCGATAATCACCACCGAGGAGAGTGGTCCAATAATCGGGACGCTGATATGTGGAAGGTATCTTGACTTCTTGGAGGTCGAGAAACTCAAGGACTCCACCTTCCTCTCACTGGAAATAATAGACGTTAACGACGACAAATCCCTCGGCTCCCATGAGATAGGGTCTATGGCCTTGAATGGGGCCCAGATAACTATAGAGAGGCAGGGCTACGATACCATAATAGGCTATTCCGTCCTTTACGATATATTCGAAGAGCCCGTCCTCGTCCTCAAGGTGGACTCGCCTAGAGACGTCTACACCCACGGACTGCTCGTCTTCGCATACTTTGTAGGCTCAGGCGTCCTAGCGGGGGTCGTGATCGCGTTGTTGTCGATGTTCGTCATGAACCGGTTCATACTTACACGGATAGTGAAGCTCAGCAAAGAGGTAAGCGAGATAGACCCGCATATGATAGGGACGACGAATGTAACCATCCCCGGGGACGATGAGATCTCGATGCTCTCGGAGAACATAGACGGGATGCTCGATGCGCTTAACCTGTATCAGCACCGCCTCAAGGAGAGGGAGAGGATGGCCACCATCGGGGAGACCTCAGCCATGGTGGGCCACGACCTGCGAAACCCACTGCAGGTAGTCTATTTGCTGGGCTCGAGGCTCGGCAAGAAGATCGGAGCCCTCAGAGACGGCGGCGTAGACGACTCCGATCTAAAGGATCTAGAGTATATCGAGGAGAAGCTCAGGGAGCAGACCAACTACATGAACAAGATAGTCTCCGACCTCCAGGACTTCTCGAAGAACATCATGGTAGTCTACGAGGACACGGATCTGGAGCAGGTGGTCGTCGACATCGTGGGGACTCTGAAGATTCCGGAGAACGTCGAGGTCTCAGTCAGGCTCGACGAGGGGCTCAGGAGCGTCCGGGCTGACAGCAACCTGTTTAAACGGGTCTTCACCAACCTGTTGACCAACGGCATCCAGGCGATGCCTGAGGGAGGATCCCTGACTGTTACAGGGACAGCCTCGGACGACGAGGCGACCATAGTAGTCTCTGACACAGGGGTCGGGATCTCCGAGGAGGACATGAGTAAGCTTTTCCAGCCGCTGTTCACCACCAAGGCGAAGGGCACAGGCTTTGGGCTCTCGGTCTGTAAGCGGATCGTGGAGGCTCACCGCGGAGAGATATCCGTGGAGTCCGAGGAAGGCGTGGGAACCTCGTTCACAATCAAGATCCCGATGCATCCTGACGAGGAAGACGTGACTGGCTCAGGTGAGATGAAAGTCCCAGCTGTGGCTGAATCATCTGAACTCCAAGCACAGCAAGCTAAGAACAGTTAGCCCGGCTTCTCTTCTTCCTTTTCTTCGTATTCCTCCTCAATGAAGGCTGTCAAGGCGCTCTGAGCCGTGTCGGCCGTCTTGAGCCTCTCCCACTCCTGCTGGTCCACGGTGCCGCCGATCTGCTCCTTGATGGTCACCGCCAGCCTGGGGCCTATCAAAGGCAGAGCCGTCAGCTGCCTAAGCTCGGCCCGCTTCAGTTTCGCCACGCTGGTAAACCCGGAGTTGTAGAGCACCTGAGCCCTGACACGGCCTATACCCTTGAGCCTGACGAGGGGAAGCAGCTTCTCGGAGACACCGTACTTGACGCGGTCCCTGAGCCTACGTAGGTGCAGCCTGGGCTCCGGCATCCCCAGGACGTCGGCGAGCTCGTGGGCGGAGTACAGCAGCCACTCCGCGTTGGTGACGGCGCTGTACCTGTCCCCCGGCTGCACGTTGTATCGCTCCAAGAGGTCGTTCTCGGAGACCTCCTTTATCCACGCCTCCAGGACCATGGCAGTCTTCACCTCGCCGAGGAAGTCCTCGTAGTCGATGTAGTCGTATGCCTCGCCTACTTGAACCGCCAGCTCGTCCCTGTGGTCCTCGAAGTAGGTCTCCACGATCTCCAGGTCTTTCCGTCTGGGCCTGAGTATGGGCCTCATGTCCGGGGTGTGGCATACGAGGTGGAGCCAAGTGAAGTCTGTGACGTCGAGGGCTCCCCGTTTGAGGCCGTCCCTCATGACGACTGCGGTCAGTGGATCGATGTACAGCTCGCTCACGCGGCGACCGAAGTCTGTGGCGTAGAGCCTGTCCCCGCTGTAGTCTATCATGCCCTCCCTGTGGAGGTAGCGGAGGATGTTGCCTATGATGAGCTTGATGCCCGACGATGGGTAGTTGTAGCCGTAGAAGGTTGAGCCGAAGAAGTCTAGCAGCCCTCCCTCGGTGTGGGCGTAGTCTGAGGCGACGGCCGCGAGGGTGTGGCCCCGCAGCGCGGATTCCTGGGCCAGGCGGCTGTCGATCCTCTCGGGCTCGGAGAGGACATAGTCGGTCATGAGGTAGTCCTGCTCGTCCTCGGAGGATGCTATTAGCAGGGCCTCGCCGACGTCGTCGTACTGGGGCCTCCCGGCGCGGCCGCTCATCTGCTTGTACTCCAGCACCTTTATGGGGTGCATGCCGTACCCCGGGACGAACCTCCTGTAGTTGCCGATCACCACGGTTCTGGCGGGAAGGTTCACGCCTGCTGCTAGGGTCGGCGTGGCAGAGAGTATCTTGATGTACCCCGACTTGAACGCGTCCTCTATGATCCTTCTATGCTCCCTGTTGAGGCCGGCGTGGTGGAACGCAGTGCCTCTGGATACGCAGCCCGCGAGGTCGTCTGTTAGCCTAGTCTTCTCCCCGCGGACAGATATGTCTGCGGCGATCCTATGGAGCTCGGTTTCCTGGCGCTTGGACAGCGTCCTCCTCAGGGCGTTCCCTGCCGTGCGGGCCGTGGACTCTGCGCGTCGTCTGCTCTCGACGAAGATGAGCGTCTGCCCCCCGTCTGTTATGGCGTTGAGGGCCAGGTTTATGTGGTCCTGTTTGTGGTAGCCCTCGATGCTTCTGACTGAGCCGTCCTTGAACGTGATGTGGTTGCCCAGCGAGACTCCTTCGCGTAGCTCGACTGGTCTCCAATCTGTGGTGACGCTCTCGGCGTCCAGCCAGTCCGCTATCTCCTCCGCGTTCCGTATGGTGGCGCTGAGGGCCAGCACCTGGACGTTTGGGCTCATCTGCCTTAGCCTGGCGAGGCTCACCTCCAGCGTGGGCCCCCTGTCGCTTCCTATGAGGTGTATCTCGTCGGCGACGACGAGGCTGATGCCGCTCATCCATGGGCTGCGGTGCCGCAGGAGGCTGTCGCACTTCTCGTTGGTGCAGATGACTATGTCGTAGGCCTCCAGCCAGGGGCTGCTGTTGTCCATGTCCCCCGTGCTCACGCCTACCCTGATCTTCCTGCCGTTGGGCTTCACTAGGTCCGTGTAGACCTGGAACTCCTCGTATTTCTCCCACGTCAGCGCCCTCAGAGGCGTCAGGTACAGCACCTTGCCGCCCCTCTCCAAGACGTGCTTCATGGCGCAGAGCTCGGCGATGAGGGTCTTGCCGCTGGCCGTTGGGCTCGCCAGTACCAGGTTTCCCCCGTCTAGCACCCCCGTCTCTACGGCGTCTGCCTGAGGAGGGTACAGCTCCTTGAGGCCCTTGTCGGCCAGGATGCGTTTTACCTGGGTCGGTACGTCTAGTTCCGTTACGTTCACGTGGGACAGCTCTCTGAAGACTTGACTCCTATCAAGAATATATGGGGTTGGGTCACCCGTTGGGCAGCTTCTCCCGGGTGAGCTCCACCAGGCGGTCCACGGCTTTGCTTACCTTGGCCTCCACCTCGCCCTGATCCTCGCCTAGGGAGCTGACCCAGAGCCGGATGCCCTCCTCCCCGTAGGGCTTCACTAGGGACTTGACGTAGACGCCAGGTGCCTCCGTCATTACTTGGTCGATGATGGGGGCCAGGGTGGACTCGTCCCGGAGGGGCAGCGCCACGATCCTCTCGGCGTAGACCTCCCTCACCATACTCTTCAGTATGGGCGCCACCTGGTCGTCGAATATCCACTTCAGCTCCAGGGGGACCCCGGGCAGGCAGATTATGGTGGAGTCCCGTATCTCCATGAGGACCCCTGGAGCGCCGCCAACCCTGTTGTCCAGGGGCTTGGAGCCCCGGGGGAGTATGGCCATCTTCCTGCGGCTGTCAGTAATCTCCCTGCTCTCTATGATGCCCCGCTCGTGGAGCACCCTGTACTGGCGTGTCACTATGTCCAGGGATGCCTGGTCCAGCTCCAGGGTCAGCCCCAGCCCGTGTGCCACTCCCCGGAGGGTCATGTCGTCGTGGGTTGGCCCCAGACCCCCGGTGGTGAAGACCAGGTTGCAGCCATCCTCTAAGAGCCGGTTGAGGGCTGCTCCTATCGCTTGTACTTTGTCCCTAACGGTGATGGTCTCGTGGACTTGGAACCCCAGGGGCTTGAGGCGGTTGATGATCCACTGGCTGTTGGTGTCCAAGGTGATGCCGTCCAGTATCTCGTTGCCTACTACGAGGATGCCTACTGTGTTCAATGTGTGTGAGATGTGGGCTTTGGGGTGATAATTGTTACTCTACGTGGAGCGTTATCTTGGTGGTTGTGGGGATGGCGGGTTCGATGCTTTTGGTGATGTGGCAGTATTCTTTGGCTCGTTCGGCGCATTTTTGGTTCAGCTCTTGGTTTTCTTGGTCGCTCCAGACCTGTATGTCTATGTTGATGCCTGTTACTCTATATCCGTTTGTCTCGGTGAGTTCGATGTCCATGGATGCGTCTACTGTGAGGTCTCGTGTTTCGGCGTCGAGAATTCGGCGGTAGTAGTTGAAGGTGTTTATTATGCAGCCTGCGAGGCTCGCCATTAATAGCTGGTCTAGGCAGGGGGCGGTCTCGTTTCCACCGTATTCGCGTGGGGTGTCGAAAGGCTGTGTGAAGCCGTCGAGGATTGCGGTTCCCCCTGTCATGTGGTTCCACTTCGCCTCTGCGGTGTAATGGAGGTGTTTCTTGAGCCTCATGCCTTGTTTCATGGCTTGGCGGCTCTTAGAGCTTATCCCTTTGTTTCAAGTAGGTTGGAATCTCGGAAAAAAAATTTCTTGGTGGGCCGAGTTTTGCTTTGATTAGCCGTTATTATGCCGCATTTTTGCACTGATCAGGATCTCGTCTGGGCTATTCTGAGGCTTTTTCTCTACAGGTTGATTTTAAGGGTTTGAAGAGTCGACCCCCCCTCCCCTTGCGAATTCAGGTAGCATTGACTACCGTTATTCATTTGCTTTATTCAAAATCGGCTGAAGTTATAGTATTGACTACAAGTTGAACATGTAGTATTGACTATAGGTTGAACTTATAGTATTGACTATGGGTTCACTGTTTCCCGGTGGTGGATTACACTTTTGCACTTATTAGGATCGAAAAGGAGCCGTTCTGGGGCTTATTTAAGTGAAAAGAGGCTGGTTTCAGCTGGTGTGGGTTGACCCCCCCCCACCTGGTGCCGAGTAGGTCTAGAACTGTTCTTGTTATGGCTCGTGTGATCTGTGGCAGTGATTCTTTGTCTACCCACTCGTTTGCCTCGCAGGTGTTTCCGCCTGATGGCCCCATTATGATGGTGGGCACTCCCCCATGCACGGCGATGTGGTTGGTATCCGCAACGCTTCTGGCCAATGTGAGCCTGACTTCCTGTCCAAGCTCTGCCTCTAGGCTTCTCTTCGCTGTCTCGACTAGCTCCGAGTCGGGAGGGGTGATGTAGCTGGTTGGCGCGGGCGTGGGGCGTTCATCCCATGTGAGCTCGTATCTTCCTTTGATGTCCGCGTCTAATATGATCTGGCGTATCTGCTGAGCTGCATCTTCCACAGTTTGACCCGGCATGATGTGCCTGTCGATGGTAACCTCAGCTAATTCAGGGACGTAGATCTTGTCTCCCCCGCTGTGGAACCCTGTGACGCAGAGGGTTCCCCTCATATCATACTCCGGCATACAACCGAATCCATCAGGCTTATACTTCTCAAACTCCGCGACCACTTTACTCGCGTCTACTAATGCATTGATTCCCTCATCATAGGCCGCGCTCACTGAGCTCCCGTAGAACCTGAGCTTGAAGACGTGCCTGCCCCGCTGTCCTATGAGTATGGTTGCGTGCGCAGCCGGCTCAGGCACTATACAGTAGTTGCAGTCCTTGAGCATCCCAGTCTTTATCAGCTCATGCACCCCTCGGCTCCAGTACTCCTCGTCGCTGGTGCCGCTGATTATCAGGTCACCTCCCAGTTTGACGCCGGACTTCACGATGGCTTCAACAGCCGCCAAGGCACAGGCTGCCCCTCCCTTCATGTCGTGGGCGCCCAGCCCGTAGAGCCTGCCATCCTTTTCCACTGCCTTGAATGGGTGTGTATTCCATCCCTCGAAGGCGTCGAATGTGTCGATGTGGAAGTTGAGCATCATCTTGGGTCCGTCTCCTCCCTTGAGGACCGCAACCACAGTGTCTCCAGCCTCCTCGACGGGGAGCCGGGTGATGTCGCTCAGCCCCAGCTCCGTGAAGTAGTTGATAATCCAATCAGCGATCCGCTGCTCTTTTCCAGTCTCCGAGGGTATCTCAACGAGGGTCTTGGTGAGATCCGCCACCCTCTCGCCCGATACTATGTCCAGTGGATTCAAGTTATTCGAGGATAATGCTCAAAACAAATGTAATAAAACGATTGACTGAAATATTCTATACCTCAAGTCAATCTATAACGGATAGAGATTCATTTATTGCATATTATTGTTAAATCCGCGTCTTCTCCCAGCCAATATATGCGTTAAACTTAAATTACCGGTTGGGGTGGGTTGATCGGCTCGGTGAGGTCTTTGAGCTGCACAGTAGTCGTTGATGGTTTCTACGGGGACGGTGGAAAAGGAAAGATAGTGTCATACCTCGCGGTGTCGGACGACGCCGCAGTCTGCGCGAGGGGCGGTGTGGGGCCCAACGCCGGCCACACTGTTGTCAAGGACGGCGTTAAGTACAAGCTTAGGATGGTGCCCTGCGGCTTCGTGAACAAGAGGACCCTCCAGCTGATAGGGCCTGGCGTGGTAGTGAACCCCGAAGTCTTCCTGAAGGAGGTAAAGGAGACGGGCATAGAGGACCGCGTGGGGCTAGACCCCCAATGCGCCATCATAGAGCCCAAGCACATCGAGCTGGACCGTAAGGGCCACCTCAAGGAGAAGATCGGCACCACCGGAACCGGAACCGGCCCCTGCAACGCCGACAGAGCCATGCGCACCGCGAAGATGGCGAGGGAGATACCCGAGCTTGAGCCCTACATAAAGGACGTGCCACAGCTCGTGAACGACGCGCTGGACCGCGGCGAGAACGTGATACTTGAAGGGACGCAGGGGACCTACATCAGCCTCTACCACGGGGGATACCCGTACGTCACCAGCAACGACGTGTGCGCCGCCGCCATATGCAGCGACGTAGGCGTCGGCCCAACAAGAGTCAACGAGGTGGTGCTCGTCTGCAAAGCCTACGTGACCCGTGTAGGCGCGGGACCCCTGGAGGGCGAGATCAGCATCGAGGAGGCCAAGAGGAGAGGCTGGGACGAGTACGGCACCGTCACGGGCAGGCAGAGGAGGACAGCCCCCTTCAACCACAAGCTGGCAAAGAGGGCGGCCATGATCAACGGGGCGACGCAGCTCGCGATAACCAAGCTGGACATACTGTACCCCCAGTGCAAAGGCGTGAGCAGCTACGACGACGTGCCCGACGAGGCGAAGGCTTTCATAGCCGAGATCGAAGAAAAGGTCGGGCTACCAGTCACGCTTATAGGCACCGGCCCCGGCGTAGATGAGATTATAGATAGAAGGTAGCTAGCCGAACAAACCCCTCTTCTTACCGAGTTCTCGGTCCAGCTCCTCTATTAGCTGCCGCTGCCTTCTGGTGAGCCTCTTAGGCACCGTGACGGTTACATGAACCAGCTGGTCCCCCTGCCCGAAGCGCCCCGGGACTCCCTCCCCCCTCATCCTGAGTATGTCGCCGTTCTGGGTGCCGGACGGAACCTTCAGGCTCTCGGCTCCTTTAAGCGTGGGCACCTCTATCTCCGTGCCCAGCGCCGCCTGGGGGAAGGATACCTCGGCCTCGTAGATTACGTCCGTACCGCGCCTGATCAGGTGCCTGTGAGGCTTGATCCTGACGAGGACATAGAGGTCGCCCGGGGGGCCTCCGTACTTCCCTGCCTCGCCCTGGCCGCGGAGGGTTAGGTAGACGCCGTCCTCGATGCCTTCAGGCACAGAGGCCTGTATGGTGCGCCTGTTCTCCTCCAGGCCGTTGCCGCCGCAGAGCCTGCAGGGGGTCTCGGCTAACTGTCCTCTTCCGTTGCACCGTGGGCACGTCGTGACTGTGATCATCTGGCCGAAGAGGCTCTGAGTCCTCTGCTGTATCTGCCCCGAGCCGTTGCACCTAGGACACGTGGTGACCTGGGTCCCTAGTTCAGCCCCGTTTCCTCCACAGCGGCTGCACCTCTCGAGGCGGTTGAGGCTCAGCTCCACGGTTGCCCCGAAGGCGGCCTGCTCCAGGGTGATCTCCATCCTGGCCTCCAGGTCCCTGCCTCTCCTTGGGCCCGTTCGGCTGGTGGCCCTGAAGCCGCTGAACCCGCCGCCGAATATGCCGCCGAAGATGCGGCTGAGGAGGTCGTCGCCGAAGCCCATCTCCCTGAAGATGCTGCTGAAGTCTGCGCCCCTGAAGATGTCCTCGGTGCTGTATGCTCCGCTGATGCCCGCGTGGCCGAACCTGTCGTACTGTTGACGCTTCTGCTCGTCGCTGAGGACGGCGTAGGCCTCGCTTATCTCCTTGAACTTATCCTCGGCGTCGGGCTCCTTGTTACGGTCGGGGTGGTACTGGAAAGCAAGCTTCCTGAAAGCCTTTTTCACTTCGTCTTGAGAAGCGCCGCGCTCGACGCCAAGAACCTCGTAGTAGTCACGCTTCTCAGACAACCGACTTCACGCCCGCCTAGTTACGCTGATTCTTCCGAAACCCTCGGTTAATAAACGTTACCAGTTGAAGAGAAAAATGTGGTGGGGCTACCTGGGGGTATCCGGGTGCCACTTCCTCTGTATCTCCAGGGTCTTCCTCATGCCCGTGGCCTCGAGGTGCTCTACGATCTTGTTCAACGGCGTATGATCCGCGATCCTGTCCTCCTGGGTTGCTAGTCTGAGCAGCAGCCTCGCCATGAGCATGGAGCCCTCCTGAAGGTTCCGCGGGTCGACCTTGTCCATCATGTCGGCGGTGGTGTGTCCCCACCCCCTGCCCACTATGAGCTGCTGGATGCTGGGCTCGGCGTGCATGTATATGCAGGGGACCCCCTGCATGTAGAAGGGCCAGTGGTCGCTGGCGGCGGAAGTCCCCTCGAGTATCTCCGTCGGGTACTTCGTCTCCTCCAGGAACCTTTTGATCCAGTCCTTCATCCCGGGGGGCTGGTAGACGGTGAACGCGGCGTGCTGGGTACCCTGCTTGTACGCCAGGCCCCCAAGCTCCAGGTTCACCATGATGGCTGTCTTGGGCATGTCGTCGAGGTGGTCCGCGACGTAGCAGGTGCTCCCGGTGACGCCTATCTCTTCGCAGGCGAAGCAGACGAACCTGATTCCTCTCCTCAGCTTGCCTCTGTAAGGCTTGAAGGCGCGGGCCAGCTCCATGGTGACCACCGTGCCGCTGAGGTTGTCCATGGCGCCCTGGGCTATGTCGTGGCCGTCGTAGTGGCCGCCCACCACTATCCACTCGTCTGTCTCTCCGGGCAGCTCCGCGACTATGTTCGCGGACACGGTGTCGGGGATGACTATGCTGCCGTCGCTGAGCCTGACTCTCAGCGGCTTGTCCTTGGCGAGCCTCAGCATGTGGCTCCCCGTCTCAAGGCTCACCCCTACCCCGGGTATCTCGCCGCCCATCCTGTAGCTGGGCCTTAGGCTACCGGTCGGAGGGAGCTGGCCCGGGTTGTGGTTCATGAAGATGAAGCCTACGGCGCCGTACTCCACGGCGTACCCGTACTTGGTGCGCCTGTGCACCCTCTTCCCCTTGGGGCTCGTGGCGCTCGAGCACATCACTATCTTGCCTTCTACGTCCTTGGGGTCTACGGCCTCGAACTCCTCGGAGCTTCCGGTCCCCAGATCGATGGCCTCGGCCTCCACCTCGCCTCCTGGGCTCATCGCCAGGCTTATGGCCTCGAACTCCCGTTCAGCCGGCGCCGTCATCTCGAGCTTAACGGGGCCCCGCCTCCACCCGTAGTAGTTGAAGGGCTCGGCGCGGGCGTCCGCGTAGCCGTACTCCTTGAGCTTCTCTACCATGTACCTCTGAGCCTCCTTCTCGCTGGGGGTCCCGGCGAATCGGCTGCCTATCTCGTCGGCCATGACGAGCATGTTCTCGTGTATCTCGTTGTTCTGCCAGATTTCGCCGATAAGCATCCTCTCGGCTTCCACGTTAACTCTACTTAGCATTCGGATCAAGTAGAAACTGGTTGATGGCTTATTAGGGGTTACCCGTCTGGATAGATGTAGTAGGTCATGAACAAGCCTTGGCTTGACCCCCTGAGGTACACGGTGCTGAACCATATGACGTATGCCCCGTCGCAGCAGTGGATGCTGTCATTGAGGCTGTGGTCGTAGACAGGCGCGCTCACGGAGTCTCTGAAGATGCCGTAGAACTCGTTCCAATCCTCGATCTCTTTCCTCTCGATTCTGACGGCGTTTTTGTATTTTCTTTTTTGTATTTTCTTTTTATACTCTCCTCCCACTCCTCCATATCGCCCCAGGCCAACCTCCCGTCTATCTCATAGCCGCGGGCCTCAAGCAACTTGACCTTCCGGGCGTACTCCCTTCCACTGACGGACATCTGTGTCCCGGCCACAGCCAAGACGACGGCGATGAGCAGCCCTACGGCTAGTATCACCTTCTTCTCCTTTTTGTCGTCCTTCTTGAAGCGGCTCACAGGGTACGCCGTAACTGACTCGTGGGCCACAGCTAAAATGGGTTAAGGAAGAGAAATCTCTAAACTGGTTATGTGTCTGGAAACAGGGTTACCGTTTCTTGTCCTCGTCCACAACCTTGAAGTCGGCGTCCACCGTCTTCTTTCCCTGATCCTCCTCGGGGCCAGGCTGCTGGGCGCCTGCGGCCTGCTCTGCCTGCTGCGCCGTGGCTGCCTGCTTGTATATCTCCGAGCCGGCCTCCTGGGCCACGCGCTGCAGCTCCTCCATCTTAGCCTTGATCTCCGCTACGCTTCCCTCCTTCACGGCGTTCTTCAGGGCGTCTAGGCTGCCCTGGATCCTTGCCTTGACGTCTCCGCTGATCTTGTCCGCGAGCTCCCCCAGCATCTTCTCTGTGCTGTAGATGAGGGCGTCCGCCTCGTTCCTGGTCTCGGCTTCCTCCTTGGCCTGTTTGTCGGCTTCCTCGTATTGCTCTGCCTCCCTGACCATGCGTTCCTTCTCGGAGTCGCTGAGCTTCGTCGAAGCCGTGATGGTGATGCTCATCTGCTTGCCTGTTCCCAGGTCCTTCGCCGTGACGTCTAGCACTCCGTCGGCGTTGATGTCGAAGGTGACCTCGATCTGTGGGACGCCCCGCGGAGCAGGGGGTATACCCTCCAGGTTGAAGCTGCCGAGGCTGATGTTGTCCTTGGCCATGGTTCGTTCGCCTTGGAGGACGTGGATGGTTACTGCGGTCTGCATGTCGGCGGCGGTGCTGAATATCTTGGTCTGTTTAGTTGGGATCGTGGTGTTCCTGTCTATGATCTTCGTCAGGACGGCGCCCAGGGTCTCGACTCCGAGGCTCAGGGGCGTCACGTCGAGGAGCACTATGTCGTCTATCTCGCCCGCAAGAACCGCGCCCTGGATGCTGGCGCCTATGGCGACGCACTCCATGGGGTCGATGCCTCTCTCCATCTTCTTACCGACCAGCTCTTCAACGGTTCTCTGAACGAGGGGCATCTTCGTCATGCCGCCGAAAAGGACGAGTTTATCGATCTTGTCTGGAGACATCCCCGCGTCCCTTATGGTACGCATTATAGGCTCCTTGACCTTGTTGACGATGGGCATGGCGATCTGCTCAAGCTTTGCCCTGTTCATGGTGACGTGGAGGTTCTGGGGGCCGTCCTCGTTTATAGCAATGTAGGGGAGGTCGATGTCGGTGGTCAGCAGGTTGCTGAGCTCTATCTTGGCCTTCTCCGCGACCTCCTTGAGCCTCGCCATGGCCTTGAGGTCGCCGGTTAGGTCGATCCCGGTGTCTTTCCTGAAGTCGGCGACGAGGTAGTCCATGATGGCCTTATCCACGTCGGCGCCGCCGGTCTGCGTGTCGCCGCTGGTGGAGAGGACCTCGAAGACTCCTCCGCCGAAGTCCATGATGGTTGTGTCGTTGGTTCCGCCGCCGAAGCTGAACACCAGTATCTTGAGCTCCTGGTCGCTCTTGTTCAGGCCGTAGGCGAGTGCGGCGGCGGTGGGCTCGTTCACGATCCTCGTCACGCTTAGTCCCGCGATCTCGCCGGCGTCGATGGTGGCCTGCCTCTGGTTGTCGTTGAAGTGGGCAGGCACCGTGATGACGGCTTTGGTCATCTTCTCGCCGAGGTAGGTCTCGGTGTCGCGCAGTATCTTCTGGAGTATGAAGGAGCTGATCTGTTGGGGCGTGTAGTCCTTCCCGTGGAGGGTGATCTTCCGGTCGGTGCCCATGTGGCGCTTCGCCTCCCTGATGGTGCCCTCCGGGTTGGTGACCGCCTGCCTCCTCGCGGGCTCACCCACGAGCAGCTGTCCTTCCTTGGTGAACGCCACGACGCTCGGGAACATCTTCCCGGCCACCGTCGGGCCCTCGGCGGAGGGTATGACCATGGGCTTCCCGCCCATCATCACAGCCGCCGCGCTGTTGGTCGTCCCTAGGTCAATGCCTAGTATCTTCTCTCTCTTCATCTCGTTACTCATCTTGATCTTCCTCTTCACTCTGTTTGGGGCTGCGAGCCACCTTCACCATGCTAGCCCTGAGGACCCGGTCTTTATACATGTAGCCTCTCCTCACCTCCTCCAGCACGACTCCGTCAGGCTCCTCACTGGTCTCTACCTCCACGACGGCGTCGTGCCTGAAGGGGTCGAACGGGCGTCCCTCGGCCTCTATGACGCGGACTCCTTCGGCGTCCATTACCTTCTGCATCTTCTTCAGCACCATCCCTATGCCTTGGACGAGGTTCTCCTTCTCCGCGTCCCTCGTGGCGAGTATCTCAACCTCGTCCAGCAGAGGCAGCAGCTGCTGGAGAAGGCCGCCGTTGGCCCTGTCCATGACGTCCTGCATCCTTTTCTGGCTCTGTTTCTGGATGTTCTCCAGGTCCGCCTTGGCGTACTTGAGCTGGCTCAGGTGCTTCTCGGCTTTATCCTCCGCCTCTTTTAGCTTGTTCTCGAGTTCCTCGACTCGCTCAAGTAGTTCCTTCTTGGTTGGTGTCTTCTTTGGTGACATGGCTGCGCTCCTCAGGCTTTTCTGTGATAGAGTGAGTCTGCTCTTTATTTTCTTTACGGTATGTCATAAATATGACTTTTTATAAGGTTTTATGTACAGAGGACGGTTGAAGCCAGTGCCGTGAACGCCTGAGCAGACATCTTCACCAGCTAACCCGACAGAAGTGATGCGGCTCTCTCAAGCAGGTACAGGAGATACACGACGAGGACCCCTAGCCCGACCTTGATGTATAGAGGCATGAATGACAGGAACCCTCTGACTGAACGCTGGGCGCTCACAAGAATCTGAACTCTCAGGTGTCGTTAAAAGGGTTTTTCAGAATCAGATCAGAATCTTCGGTCACACCTTCGCGGCGTCAACCACCTTAAAATCTATGACTTTGGCGAGGTCCTTGGGTGAGAGCTCTATTCCGTAGAGGTGGTTCCCCGAGCCGAAGTTGATTCTCTCCTTCATGAAGACGCGTTCATCGATGTACAGCGGGACGTCCAACGTGAGGGGGCAGACTGCGCCGGGCTTGACCCCAGTAGCCTCCTCCACCTCGTCCAGCCCCGCGACGCTCGCCTTCCCTATGACGCCCCGCAGCTTCTTGAAGTCTATCCTGTCTCCTCCCCTCAAGAACACCGCGTGTATGCGGCCCTCCCTGTCTTTGAGGATTATCGTCTTACATATCTCGTCGGGGTATATCCCGTGCTTGGCGTACCTCACGACGTCCTCAACCGTGACGGCCCTCTCCGTCAGCCCGACGATGCTGAAGTCGACGCCTTTCTCTTCCAGGAGCTTCGCCGACGCGAGTTCCATGCCTACACTATTTCGACTGCCGTTGAAGAACTGTTCGACGCGAACCGCGTTTTTTTATAGTGGGTGCCTTCCTTCATAGTCAATTAACTGGTAGATTCAGATGAGTGAAGGCTTGAACATCGTCGTCCCCATCAAGCAGGTTCCGGAGACGACGGAGGTGCAGTTCGACGAGGAGACAGGGAGGCTCATACGCGAGGGGGTAGCCGCAGTGATCAACCCATTCGACGAGTACGCCATCGAGGAAGCGCTACGCATCAAGGAGAAGCTGGGGGGCGTGGTGAAGGCCATAACCATGGGCCCACCGTGGGCGGCGGACGCCCTCAGGGACGCCATAGCCATGGGCGCCGACGAGGGGTGGCTGGCCACCGACCGCGCCTTCGCGGGAGCGGACACCTGGGCCACCAGCCTAACACTGGCCAGGTGCATCGAGAGAATGGGAAGCTACGACCTCGTAATATGTGGCCTGAAGACCACAGACGGCGACACCGGGCAGACGGGCCCCGAGATGGCGGAGCACCTAGACATACCTCACGTCTGCTACGTCAGCGAGATCACGGAGATCGGCGACGGCAGGGTGGTGCTGAAGAGGAACATGGATGAGGGCGTCGAGACCCTCGAAGCATCCCTGCCTCTCCTCATCACCGTGGGCAAGGACATCAACCAGCCGAGGCTAGCCACCCTCAGGGGCCGCCTCAAGGCCAAGAAGGCCGAGATCAAGGAGATCACCAACAACGACCTCAAGATGGACCCCAAGGAGATCGGCCTGGACGGCAGCTTCACCAGAGTCGTGAAGTTGTTCGAACCTGAGGCCCACGAGGCCGGGGAGGTCGTCGAGGGGACCCCAGACGAGCTGGCGGAGGCCATCCTAGCGAAGCTGCAGGAGTGTAAGGTGATCTAGATGGGCGAGGTACCGGTTAAGGTTACGGACGCCTGCACTGGATGCGGCGTATGCGTGGACGTCTGCCCCTTTGGCGCCGTCGACATGGTGAATGGGAAAGCGGTCATCAACGAGGCCTGCCGGGCGTGCGGCCAATGCGTCGACGCCTGCCCCGTCGGGGCCATCGTGATGAGCGAAGCAGAAGCCGTTGACCTCTCGGATTACCGTGGCGTCATGGTGTACGCCGAGCAGCGGGGTGGAAGGGTTCATCCGGTGAGCTACGAGCTGCTGGGTAAGGCCCAGGAGCTAGCCGCCGCGCTGTCTGAGCCCGTCTACGCCGTAATCGTCGGCAGCGGCGTGGGCGCCGGCGCCGAGGAGCTTGTCAACAGGGGTGCAGACAAGGTGTTCCTGTACGACGACCCGGCGCTCGCCGAGTTCAGGGACGACCCTTACACCGACCTGTTGGCGCAGTGCTGCAGGGATGAGAAGCCGAGCATATTCCTCATCGGGGCCACGAGTCTGGGCAGGAGCCTTGGTCCCAGGGTGGCCGCCAAGCTACATACTGGGCTGACCGCGGACTGCACATACCTCGACATCGACCCCGAGACGGGGCTGCTCAGGCAGACGCGGCCCGCCTACGGCGGAAACATAATGGCCACCATCGTCACACCCAACAGCAGGCCCCAGATGGCCACCGTCAGGTACAAGATGTTCACCGAGGCAGCGAAGGTAGACAACCCGAAGGGCTCCGTAGTCGAGAAAGCCGTAGACATGTCTAAGGTTAAGGACAGGGTCAAGGTCCTGGGCTTCGAGGAGGCAAAGGAGCAGGTGAGCATAAGCGAGGCTGATCTCATCGTCTCGGGAGGCCTCGGCCTGGGCGACCCGGAGGGCTTCGAGTTGATTAGGGAGCTGGCTGAGACTCTGGGAGCCGCAGTCGGGGCCTCACGGCCCACGGTCGACGAGGGATGGATCGACTACAGGCACCAGGTGGGTCTGAGCGGCAGAACCGTGCGGCCCCAAGTCTACATGGCGTGCGGAATCAGCGGCGCCGTCCAGCACCAGGCTGGCATGAAGACAAGCGACGTCATCATCGCCGTGAACAAGGACCCGGAGGCTCCCATCTTCAAGATCTCCAGCCTCGGAGTGGTCGGGGATTTATATGAGGTGGTTCCACGTCTCATAGAGAAGATCAAGGAGCATGAGGGACATGCCTGACTACAACATGGTAACACCTGAACTATGGAAGCAGATAGAGGCCATCGTGGGGCCGGAGAACGTATCCTCCAGCCCAGAGGACCTGGAGAAGCACGCGGTAGACGAGAGCCCGCTGGAGCCCCACCCGCCGCAGCTGGTGGTGCGGCCAGGCTCGACGGAAGAGGTTTCCAGGGTGATGAGGCTGGCCAACGAGAACATGGTCCCCGTGACGCCTCAGGGCTCCCGCACCGGCCTGAGCGGGGCCTCCCACCCAATCTTCGGGGGCATCGCCCTGAGCCTCGAAAGGATGAACCGCATACACGAGATAGATGAGGACAACCTCATGGCCACCGTGGAGCCAGGGGCATTGATCAGTGAGATCCACGAGGCCACCGAGGCCCTGGGTCTCTACTACCCCCCCGACCCGGGCCAGGATTCAGGGAGCATCGGCGGCAACATCTCCACCAACGCAGGCGGGATGAGGGCCATGAAGTACGGCGTGACCAGGGACTTCGTCAACGGCCTGGAGGTGGTGCTGGCCGACGGAGAGATCATAGAGGTGGGCGGCAAGAACGTCAAGGACAGCACGGGCTACAGCCTCATCGACCTCATCATAGGCAGCGAGGGGACCCTCGGCGTCGTCACTAGGGCCACGCTGCGTCTCATCCCCAAGCCCAAGCTCACGGCGCTCATATACGCCCCCTTCACCTCCACCATCGACGCGGCCAACGCCGTCAAGGAGATAATACACCATAAGATACTGCCCTTCGGCCTCGAGTACATGCAGCAGCACACCGTCCAAACGATGGAGAAGTACCTCGAGAAGAAGCTACCAGACAACACCCACCCTGCATACCTCATCGTGGCGGTGGAGGCCGACACCCCGGAAGAGCTGGAGAGGCAGCTGGAGACCGCCGGCGAGATATGCCTCGAGATGGGAGCCGTGGACGCATACATAGCCGACACCGCCAGCAGGCAGCAGCTGATCTGGGAGGCCAGGAAGGGTGTGTTCGACGCCTACATCGCCATGTACACCCTGGACGAGGCCGACATCTGCATACCCCGGAACAGGATACCCGAGTACGTCGAGCGCGCCGAGGCCATAGGCGAGAAGCACGGCGTCCTCCTCGTGCCCGTGGGCCACGCCGGCGACGGTAACCTCCACTACAACATACTCAAACTGGAAGAGACGCCGATGGAGGAGTGGCCCGAACTCATGGAGGCGGCGCTCAGCGACCTCATAGACATGTCACACGAGATGGGGGGAACCGCGTCAGGCGAGCACGGACTCGGGTACACCAAGAGGCACTACTTGGAGCGCGAGGTCGGGCCCCGGCAGGTGGAGCTGATGAAGGCGATAAAGGCGGCTTTCGACCCCAACGGGATAATTAACCCCGGGAAGGTCTGGCCCTAGTACTCCCTGTAGGCCTCCGCCAGGGGGTGGCCCTTGCAGTAGAGGCCGAAGGCCTTGTACCAGCCGAAGGGGCTCTTATGCACTGCAAGCCCCTCGGCCTCCAGCTTTTCCTTAAGGTCGCTGAAGAACTTCTTGGCGCGTCTGGGGCTGCCCAGCTCGTGGCTTAGATGCGCGTAGGGATATAGTACCACGTTTTTGCAGCCTATGCGCCCCAGGTCTGTCTTTATGTTCTCGACGTAGGCCTCGATGATCTCTGCTTCTCGGTCCACGTCCTTCTTCTCGAAGCACGTGAAACAGACCAACGCGTTCTCGTACTCGCCCTCCTTGGGGCTTGCAGGGTGCTCCGCGACGGGGGTCTCCTTAGTGACCTTGTAGCTGAACTCTGAGCAGTGAAGCTGTAGAACCTTCAACTCTTATCGGTTGAATGACGCTGTAGAAGGTTTTAGGAGTTTCTACTTTATATGGTCTAGAGCCCCTTGGCTACCTCGATGAGCTTCACGGCCTGCTTCTCGCTGAGGTTCGTCTTCTCAGCCAACACCGCGGGTTCCTCGCCGGCTACCTTGGCGACCGTGTCGTATCCTCCGCTCAGCAGCTTCTCCTCCGTGGCCTTACCGACTCCCTTGATCTCGGAGACAGGCTTTTTCGGCTCTACCTTTGGAGTTGCCGCTTTCTTCACAGGTACTTTGGCCCCTGCTCCTTCCTTGCTCAGCCCTATGGTTATGCATGAGACGTTCCTCGCAGTATCGCCGTCCATGATCTTCTCCGTTTCGATGGTGATCTTGGGCTTCGCCAGGTTGTCGATGTACCTGTTACGGGCTATCTCGGCGACGTCGACGGCTGTGCTGATGCTCCTGCCCCTCGCCTTGATCTCGACGGTCTCCTGTTTGTTGAAGGTGGCCAGCACAGCCATGACGTAGATCATGGCCGGCTTCCTGCCGATGTAGACTATGTTGTCTCGACTCATCGTATTCAATTCAATTTTCAGCAGTGTACTTAAAAGTGCATCTTCTTTAGGGATGAAAAAGGAAGGAAAACACGTGTTTTTCGGATGATTTGACCAAAAAAGCCTAGTCTTCAAGCGGCTGCACTCCTTTTGGCGGTTGATCACATGTTTTTTACATTCCACGGCTTTCTTCTATACCATGTCTGACAATGATTTCTGGCCAGACGGCTACAGGTGCTGTGTTCAGCTCAGCTTCGACTACGACTCCAACAGCGCCTTGGTGCGCAGGGCTCCCCTGGACATAGTCGCCCAGAGCAGGGGAAGGTTCGCCCCGAACACCGCGATCCCCCGTATCCTGGACCTGCTGGACCAGCACGGCATCAAGGCCACTTTCTTCACCCCCGGATGGACGGTGGACAACTTCACCGAGAGCTGCGAGGAGATCGTGAGCAGGGGCCACGAGATGGGCGCCCACGGCTACCTCCACGAGAGGCTCGCCGAGTTAAGCTGGGAGAGCGAGCGCGGCGTCTTCGAGAAGAGCATGGCGAGCTTCGAGAAGCTCGGCGTCAAGCCCGAGGGGTTCAGGGCCCCCTACTGGCTGATAAGCGACAGGACCCTCGACCTCGTACTCGAGCTGGGGTTCAGGTACGACAGCAACTTCATGGACGACGACATGCCGTACATGCTCAGGTGGCGTGGCAGGGACACTGGGCTCGCCGAGCTGCCCGTGGAGTGGCTGCTGGACGACTGGCCCCACTTCGAGACCAACAGGATGACCACGAGGCAGGTCTACGACATGTGGAAGCCCGAGTTCGAAGGCATCCATGAGCTGGGCCGCTACTTCGGGTTGACGTGCCACCCCCAGTGCATCGGCAGGGTAAGCCGCCTCAAGATGCTGGACAAGCTCCTTGAGGAGATGAAGGCCAAGGGGGATGTCTGGTTCCCAACCTGCAAGGAGCTAGCCGACTGGACAAGGAAGAAGCTGGGTTAGCTTCTTCACCATCATCGTCTACTCTTCAGTAACTATTTTCCTATTATGGCGAGAGGCTTCATCTATAGTAAATGCCTACGGTTGTTAGTCTCCTCCACCTACTCTTAGCGCTGACGTGTAGAGCCGTCTGCTTCATCATCTACTACTCCGGTTTATTGCGCGTCATCAGGTACATCAGTAGACGCCACGCCACGATAATAATGTACCACAGCATAACGCCGAAGGGAAACCCGTACATCTACCCCGACAACACGGTCAGCCTTTACAACTTCAAGAAGCAACTGGAGTACATCAAGCGAAACTACACAGTAATCGGCTTGGACACGATGGTACGTATTGTACGCAGCGGGAAAGCTCCGCCGCCGTACTCCATCGCCCTCACCTTCAACGACGGCTACAAGGATTTCATCGAAAACGCGCTGCCCGTCTTGGACGAGCATAAACTCCCGGCCACCATATTCCCTATAACAGGGCTGCTGAATACTGGTGAAGCAAAATGGGAGGATCAGTTAACAAGCTTGGTCCAAGGATACGGAGGAGAACATCTAGTATTCAACTTGCCTGGACAAAATGGAATGTTCAAACTATCAGCACGAGACGACTGGCGAGAAAGTGTCAGAAGGCTTAACCAGCTACTGTTGAAGGCTTCTCATGAAGAAAGAGAGCAAACACTGGGTCGTCTCAGAGCCCGGTCTGATGAGACGCGTCCACGCATAATGATGCTGACCCAAGAGCTCACGAAGCTCCGTCGCAACCATCGAATAACAATAGGGTGCCACACCCACACCCATACAAGCCTAGGCGGGTTAGAGACAAGCCAAGTGAAACACGAGGTATCCAAGTCAAAGAGGATCATAGAGAACATAACCGGCAGAGAGTGCATCCTCTTCAGCTACCCCTTCGGGAAAAGGGGCGACTTTAATCAAGATGTGAAGAAGACCCTCAGAGACCTCGGGTTCGCCGCCGCCTTGACGACACTGAGAGGGCACGTCACCAAGAACTCGGACCCATACGAGTTGAGACGGATCGCCGCCGTGGACGACTCGTCCCACCTCTTCAGATGTAGCCTAGTCGGCCTCACACTCCAGAGCTGATGACCATGAGCAAAAAGGAGACCGCGAGCAGGTTCTTCGACAGCGTCGCCGAGGACTACCTCGGTGAAAACTACCTATCACCCGGAGGCAAGTACCCGACCCTGCTGATCAGACGCCTGCGTATGTTGAACATGATGCCTGAGGAGACCGGCACGGCCCTGGACGCGGGGTGCGGCCCTGGAATACTTCTACGCGACTTCATACTAAAGGGGCACAGAGCCATAGGGTTCGATATATCACCCCAGATGATCCACGCGGCGAGAGAGAACAACGAGCTGTTCACCGGAGAAAGATGTGACATGCTCCTCAACGACCTGGAGCAGATACCTCTACGAGACGGCTCCGTGGACGTGTTTACCGCCGCGGGCGTCATAGAGTACCTGCCCCGGGATAACCAGGCGTTATCCGAGGTGTCCCGGATACTCAAGCCCGGGGGCGTTGCGATAATCACCTTGACCAACGCGACCACCCCCCTATGGGTGGCAGAGACCCTCCTCAAGACCATGGGCGTCTGGGGAGTCGTCTACACACGTATAAAGAGAGGGGAGAGCTTCCCGGCGGCCCGCGTACACGTCCCCTCAAGGTTCTCCCGGGAAGCCTCCCTGCACGGCTTGAAGGAGGCCCACAGGGAGTACTTCCACTTCACGCCCCTCCCGTTCCCACTGGACAACGTCTTCAAGAAGTACTCGATCAGGAAAGGATTGGAGATGGAGCGGCTGTCAAAGACGAGGTGGGGCTTCCTAGGGCGAGGCTGCATACTCAAGTACGTGAAAGCCGCTTGACCTCCTCGACTAGCAGCGGCAGGCTCTCCCCAGAGGGAGCGTAAACGTTGACGTCGCAGATGTAGCTGATCTCGCTCGGCCTTACGTTGAACTCCGTCAGCCTGCCGCCGTTCCTTTTCACCATCACGGGTAGATTGGCGGCGGGGGTCACCGTCGCGCTGGTGCCCGCCACGATCATGCAGTCGCTCTTTGACGCCTCCTCGAAGCACATGTTGAGCACGGGCCCGGGTATGGGCTCCCCGAACATCACGGTGTCGCTCTTGACGACTCCGCCACACTCTGGGCAAGTGGGTGGCGTCTCCTCCACCCTGAAATCTTCGTTTCTCCACTTCGTGTGGCAGTCTATACAGCGGAGGTACCTGCTGTTGCCGTGTATCTCCAGGACGTTTCGGCTCCCGGCGGCCAAGTGGAGGTTGTCGATGTTCTGGGTTATGAGCGTCTTCAGGACGCCCATCTTCTCCAGCTCCGCCAAGGCGACGTGGCCTGGGTTGGGATTCGCCCCCATGATGCTGATGCCGAACTCGCTTTCGTTCCTCATGCGGCGCTCCCAGTAGAAGGCAGGGTTCCTGAGGAACCTCTGGTACCCGTCCATGGGCGGCTCACCCTTCTCGGTCCAGAGGCCGCCGGGGCCCCTGAACGACCTGATGCCGCTCTCCACGCTTATCCCGGCGCCTGTGAGGCAGGTGACGTAGCCGGAGTCCATTATTGTCGCAGCGGCGTCTCTGATCGCCTGTAGGACGTCGTCGCCTAGAACCATATGATGAAAATGTGGGTGGAGGTGAAAAAGGTTAGGCTCGTTCCCTGAGCGCCTTGGTCAGCGCGGGCAGCACCTCGTAGATGTCGCCGACGAGGCTGTAGTCGCTGATGCCGTGGATGCCCGCGCCCTCGTCGCTGTTGATGCTGACGATGATCTGGCTGTCCCTGATTCCGGCGACGTGCTGGATGGTGCCGCTGACGCCGCACGCCACGTAGAGGCTGGGCTTCACCTTCTTGCCGCTGATGCCCACCCACTGGTCCATCCAGCCCAGGTCCGCGCTTATAGGTCTCGTACACCCCATCTGGGCGCCCAGCACCTCGGCCAACTCCTCCAGCAGCCTCAGGTCCTCCTTAGCTTTGAACCCGCGGCCCGCGGAGACTATGATTGACGCGCTCTCTAAGTCAGCGGTGCTCTTGGGCTTCTCGCGTCTCTCGACTACATCGACCCGGGGCTCGGGGAGATCCACCTTTAGCTCCACCACTTTTCCTGTCCTCTCCACGGGCTCCAGCTTCTCGAAGCTCCTCGGGGGGAAGCTGATCACCGTGGGGGTGCTCGTGCTCGTCTCCTTGGCCACTGTGGAGCCGCCGTATGTCAGCCTCTCCACGACTATCTTGCCGTCCTCCAGCTCCACGCCGCTGCACTCGTTCATGCATCCGACGCCGAGGGACGAAGCCACCCGCGGCGCAAGCTCCTTGCCCCTCTTCGTGGCACCCATGAACACCGTGGACGGGTTGGCCGCCTTCACGGCCTCCACCACGGCTGCGCTGTAGGGCTCAACGTTGAACCCGCCTAGGCCGCTCACCGTGTAGACCTTGTCCGCGCCCTGCCTGACGTACTCCAGGGGGTCTGATCCCGCCGCCAGCGCGGCGACCTCCGAGCCCATCCTGTCCGCCAGCTCCCTAGCCTTTCCCAGCAGCTGGAAAGCCAGCTCCCTGTCCTCCGAGAACACCAGGAACGACACTAGAGGACCCCCTCCTGCATGAGGGCCTCGACCAGCTTAACGGCCGCCTCCTCCACGGTCTCGGCCTCGATCTTGATCTGCTTGCGCTCCACCTTGGGGGCGAATACACTCGTTATCTGGACATAGCTCTGGCTCTTTACCTCCGAGGCGTCGAGCCCGATGTCTCCGGCGCCCCACACCGTCTGGGGCTTCTTCTTCGCCTTCATGATGCTCATGAGGTTCGGGATGCGCGCCTCGTTGATCTCCCTCACCACACATACGACGGCCGGGAGCGCCGCCTCGACGACCTCGTCCACGTCCTCCAGGTCCCTGACAGCCCTGACCTTGCCGTCGGCTACGTCGAGCTCCTTCACGTATGTTATCTGGGGGAGATCCAGGAGCTGGGCCAGCCGTGGCCCAATCTGGCTCGATAGGCTGTCCAGCGTCATCTCGCCAGCGATTATGAGATCGTAGTCTCCTACGTGTTTGACGGCGGCCTCAAGCACCTTGCTGGTGGCGTTGGTGTCCACGCCCTTGAGCTCCGGCTCGTTGACTATGTACGCCGCGTCGGCGCCCATGGCGAGCGCCTCCAGGAGGGCCGTCTTGGTCTTGTCGTCCCCCAGGGAGAGGGTCACCACCTCGCCGCCCACCTTCTCCTTGAGCCTGATCGCGGCCTCCAGCGCCCTTTTGTCGACCTCGCTGATCCTGCGTTTAACGCCCTCGACGATGGGCGCCCGGGTCTGGGGGTCCAGCTTGATCTCCGTGAGGTCCGGGATGTCCTTAAGCAGCACTATCTGCCTCATATTGGTTCAAGGCGCAACTATCTTTTAATACCAATATAGTCTTTGCCTCGGAAAAATGCTTTAAACCCACGCCCAGATTAGCCAGTTGAAGCATCATGGAGGCAGATAATGTTAAAAAGGTGGCCGTCCTCGGCGCCGGAGTCATGGGGCACGGCATAGCCCAAGTGGCCGCCGTGGCCGGCTACGACGTGGCGGTCAGAGACATCACTCAGGAGTTCCTCGACAAGGCCGAGGCCGGCGTCGAGGACAGCCTAAGCAGGTTCGTGAGCCGGGGCAGAATGAGTCAGGAGGAGATGGACGCTGCCTTAGCCAGGATAAGGTTCACGCTGGACCTCGATGAGGCTGTGAAGGGCGCCCAGCTGGTCGTCGAGGCGATACCCGAGAGAATGGATATCAAGCACAAGGTATGGGCAGATGCCGCGGCGAAGGCGCCCAAGGACGCCATACTGGCGTCCAACACCAGCAGCCTGAGCATAACCAAGATAGCCGAGGCGATGCCGAACCCGGAGCGGTTCATCGGCATGCACTTCTTCAACCCGCCCGCCATTATGAAGCTCGTCGAGGTCAACCAGGGAGAGAAGACTTCGGAGGAGACGGTGAAGGCGGTCCAGGAGCTGGCCAAGAGGATGGGGAAGACCCCAGTTTGGGTGAGGAAGGACGCCCCGGGGTTCATAGTCAACAGAGTACTCGTCACCTACCTCAACGAGGCTGGGAAGCTCCTCGACAAGTACGGCGTGGAGCAGATCGACGCCGCGATGCAGCACAAGGCCGGGATGCCCCTCGGCCCCTTCATGCTCAGCGACCTGATAGGCATGGACATCGTCTACAACATCCTCAAGGTGTTCGAGGAGAACATGGGCCCCGACTACGCGCCCTGCGCGAGGATAACTGAGCTATACGAGGCGAAGAAGCTGGGGCGCAAGACCGGCGAAGGCTTCTACAGCTACGAGACCCGGCCCAGCGTAACCGAGGATCAGGCCAAGGGCTTCGACGTGAAGCTCCTCCTGAAGCCCTTCGTCGGGGAGGCCGAGAAGGTGGTGGCGGAGGGGATAGCATCAGAAGAGGACGTGGAAACGGCGATGAAGCTCGGCGCCAACCTGCCGAGGGGCCCCTTCGAGATGAAGCGCATGGGGCTCGGTGAGGAGAAGCCCATACTCACGGAGAAGAAGGACGGCGTGCTCACCGTCACCGTCAACAGGCCCGGTAAGCTCAACAGCATGACCGCCGAGATGCTCGAGTTGATCGGCGAGGCGCTGGACGAGGCCGCCGCGGACAAGTCCGTCCGCTGCATATTGTTCAAGGGGGCGGGGGACAGGGCGTTCTGCGCGGGCGCCGACATCTCACAGTTCCCCAAACTGGGCGTCGAAGGCGCCCGTGAGCTGTCCAAGCTGGGCCAAAACACGTACAGGAAGATCATGGAGGTACCAAAACCCGTCGTCGCGGCGGTCAACGGCTACTGCCTAGGCGGCGGAAACGAGCTCGCCATACACTGCGACTTCAGGCTCGCGTCGGATAAGGCCAGCTTCGGGCAGCCCGAGGTCAACCTGGGGCTGATAACCGGCTGGGGCGCAACATACGTGCTGCCGAGGCTGGTCGGCAAGTCGCTCGCCGCGGAGATGATGATGACCGGTCGCCGCCTAAACGCGGAGGAGGCGCTCAGGGCGGGGCTCGTGAACGCCGTATACCCAGCGGGGGAGTTCGAGGCAAAGGTGCAGGAGTTCGTGAAGGCCCTCGTGGACGACCCGCCCCTCGCCATCGCGGCGATGAAGAAGCTGGTGAACCTTGAGGGCCTTGAGGCCGCGTCGAACGCCGAGGCCGACGAGTTCTCCAACCTATGGAACTACAGAGACCTCATGGAAGGCATAAACGCCTTCAACGAGAGGAGAAAACCCGAGTTCAAGGGAGAGTAGCTACGCCGCCTTGAAGGCGAGGACCACGCCGTCCTCCTTCTTAACGTAGGCGGCCTCCACCCTCGAACCGACATCTACGTTTTCGTCCAGCAGGTAGCCGCTTATACTTACTCCTTCGTCCAGGGTGACTATGACGACCCCGTATGGGCACTGGTCCTGGAACCTGGTAAGTGGGACCGCTATCACCGTCTTCGCCGCGATGGTTCCCTTGCCCTTGTACTGTCTCCACCCAAGGTCCGTCGAGCCACATTTGTTGCAGAGCGGCCTCGGCGGCAGCATGAGGTGTCCGCAGCTCTTACATTCCACGCCCACGAGCTCCTCGTTCATCAAGTGATCCTTGTACGCCTTCACCGTGTACTCCGTCATATCAGCCCCTCCTGTATATCTGCACCGACACGGTGGCACCCGCCGCCCCCACGTTGTGGGCCATGCCGACCTCTGCGTCGGCGACCTGGTGTTCGCCTGCCTGCCCCCGCAGCTGCTTGAACATCTCGCACACCATCGCGGCGCCCGTGGCTCCCACTGGGTGGCCCTTGGCCTTGAGCCCGCCGTCGGGGTTCACAGGTATCTCCCCGTCCAGCGCCGTCCTTCCCTCTGAGGCTGCTCTACCGCCCTCGCCCTTGGCGAAGAACCCGAGGTCCTCGGTGGCGACGACCTCGGCGATGGTGAAGCAGTCGTGGACGCAGGCCGTGTCTATGTTCCTCGCCTCGACTCCAGCCATCTTGTAGGCTTGCCTCGCGGCGATGCCGGTGGCTCTCAGGGACGTGAGGTCGTCTCGGTCGTGGAGCGCCATAGTGTCCGACGCCTGGCCGATCCCCGCGACCCTCACCGGGGTGTCGGTGTATTTCTCGGCGACCTCGTCCGCGGCGAGGATGACGGCGGCTGCCCCGTCAGATATCGGGCAGCAGTCGAACAGCCTGAGGGGGCTCGCGACGACGGGGTTCAGCGGCGAGCTGAGGAACTCCATCTCGTCACGGAAGCTCATACCCTTCCTCTCGCCCAGCTTGTCGGCTATCTCCTTGATGGTCTCCTGGTACTGGGCCTTTGGGTTCTTCTTTCCGTTCACATGATTCTTGATGGCGACCTGCTGGAGCTGCTCCCACGTCGAGCCGTACCTGCTGAAGTGGGCTGACGCGATGGCCGCGTATAGCCCAGGGAAGGTGAAGCCTACACCGACCTCGTAGTTGGCGTCCGCCGCCAACGCGAGGGTGTCCGTCACCTCCGTCGTGTCCAAGTTCCTCATCTTCTCGACCCCTCCCACAATGACCACATCACACATGCCCGACGCGATGGCCTGGATGCCCGCGTTGACGGCGACGCCGCTGCTGGCGCACGCGTCCTCGACCCTGTAAGCCGGCTTCGGGTTCATCCCGAGCCAGTCGGCCATCAAGGCGGCTGTGTGCCCCTGCCGCTCGAACATGTCGCTGCTGAAGTACCCGAGGTACAGGGCGTCCGCGTCGCCGAAGGTGAAGCTGTTGTCCACGGACTCCGCGGCCTCCAGCGCGGCCTCGACGAATAGCTCCCGTCCCTGCTTGTCTTGGTGGAGCCTGTGGTGAAACCTCGTCATCCCTGCCCCTATCACCGAAACTTGGCGGTATAGACTCAAAACGCTCATAACCGGCTGGGGAAGAAACCATATTAAAACTTGTGACGAACAGATAATCGACGAACGACGAAGACCGCCGGGGTTCGTAGAAGGCTTAGCATGTACTCGAATAGCTCAAGTATATAGAATAATGTCTGCTAATTTTACGCGTTGGAAAACGTTAAAAGATGATACAAAGTTTTTCACACAGGTGTAAGTATGAGCATTGCATTCGTACTGATCAACACTGATCTGGGTGAAGGATCCGAGGTCGAGAAAGCTCTCAAAGAGATCCCAGAGGTACACGATGTTTACGGAGTCTACGGGGTCTACGACTTCGTCGTACGCCTGGAAGCGGATACGATGCAGAAACTCAAGGACGTCATCACCACGAAGATCAGGCGCCTCAACCATGTCCGCAGCACCCTCACCATGATAGTGGTCGACTAGCCTTCCCCAAACCCATCTCTTCCCCAAAACCCCGGATAAAGGGGTTCTACTGGAGGTAGCCTAGGCTCTCCATCTTTTCAAGGACCTTCTGGACACTCTCCTCGACCGTCTCCTTGTCCGTGTCCAGTATGAGCTCGGGGTTCGGCGGCTCCTCGTATGGATCGTCCACGCCAGTGAAGCCAGTTATCTCGCCCGCCAGCGCCTTCCTGTACATGCCTTTGACGTCTCGCCTCATGCACTCCTCGACGGGGCACCTCACGTAGACCTCCATGAACTCGCCTATCTCCTCTCTGCTCCTCCTACGCCTCTCTATGTAGGGTGAGACGAAGGTCGCCAACACTTTGACGCCGTTCCTTGTGAGGAGCTTCGCCACGAAGGTCACGCGTTTTATGTTCTCGTCGCGGTCCTCCTTGCTGAAGCCCAGGTCACTGGTCAGGCCCTTGCGGACGGTGTCGCCGTCGAGGCGCTCGACCCTGTCTCCCTGCTCGCGCAGCGCCTCGGCGACCCTGTCGGCTATGGCAGTCTTGCCGCTGCAAGGCAGGCCCGTGAACCACACTGTCACTCCCTTACTCATCCCGTCACTTCCCGAATCCCTTTACTGACTTCAATCAACGTAAATACCTTCCTAACCCTTCAGCACGTCCCATAGCACCGCGAAGAACTGTCTGAAGTGGCTCGTCTGGATCCTTCTCTCGCCGTATTCCCGCCTTTTGATCGATATGGGGACGCCTGCTACGCGGGCGCCGCGTCGATGGGCTTCTAACACGAAGGTGCCGCATAGGCAGGCTCCGTGTAGACTCATCTCTCTGGCGATCTCTCCTCTGACGGCCCTGAACCCTGTGCTCGCGTCCCCTATGGGCACCCTTATGCTTGTTAGCCACGTGAGTACCCTCTCGCTCAGGTACGGCAACTCGGGCCGTATCCCCATGACCAGGTCGGCCTCGCCTCTCAGGATCGGCTCGATGAGGCTCGGTATCTCAGAGGGGTCGTGCTGCCCATCGGCGTCCAGGGTGACGATTATGTCGCCAGTCGCCTCTCTCAGGCCCCGCTCCGTTGCTTTCAGGACGCCTGCGTTCTGCTGCTTCAGGACCCTGGCCCCAGCGTCCTCGGCTATGCGTGCCGTGTCGTCGGTGCTGCCGTCGTCCACGACTAGCACCTCGTCTACGTAGGAGAGGGCTCCCTTCACGACTGCCTCTATAGTCTTCTCTTCGTTGTAGGCTGGGATGACCGCTGAAACCGTCGTCTCGTCTGCGGCCGCCATGTGCTTCCATCACCTTTGCTGGGCCCAGTACTTGATGAGCTGCTTTACCCCTTCCCTGACGGTCCACCTGTTCTCGAACCCGAGCACGCCGCGTATCTTCGTCAGGTCGTAGCTGAACTTCTTCGTCTCCCCGGGCCTGGGCGCGGTGTTCACGGCCTCTGCCTCGCCGCCGGTCTCCGCGGCTATCTCCTCCTTGACTATGTCGGCGATCCTGTTTATGGTCAGGGTCTCGCCGCCGACGTTGAAGGTCTCGCCTCCTATGCCCTCATTGGTGAGTGAGAGCGTCATGGCCTCCGAGATGTCCTGGACGTGGACGAAGTCCCTGCTGTATTCGCCGTCTCCGTAGACCGTCAACGACTCGCCGCTCATCCCCTGGTTCACGAACTTGGGTATTACAGTGTCCCAGCGGGTGAACACGCCGACGCCGTAGATGTTCCCGAACCTCAGGTTCACAGTCTCTATGCCGTAGTTGTCCCAGTACGTGTTGACTATCTGCTCCCCCGCCACCTTGGTGACGCCGTAGAGGTTGAGGGGGCGCTGCGGATGGTCCTCCGTTACGGGCATCTCGACGGGGACGCCGTAGGTGGACGCGCTGGAGCAGAAGACGACTCGCCCGACGTCCAGCCTCCTAGCCGCCTCCATCACCCGGTAGGTGCCGTAGACGTTCACGGACACGGCCTCCTTCGGGTGCTCGTTGCACCTTACCAGCCCCGGGAGAGCCGCGAGATGAGCGACGGCGTCGCATCCCTCCCACTCCTCGACAAGCAGATCAAGGTCGCGGATGTCGCCCACGACGCACTCGGCTTTCTTCCCGTACTCGTGCTGCTTAAGGTGATTGTAGTCGCCGATGCTCTCGTTGTCCACGGAGACCACCTCGTCTCCCCGGCTCAATAGCATCGTCACCAGCGTGGACCCGATGTACCCGGCTCCCCCCGTCACTGCTACCCTCATAGATGTCCCTCAAATACTATGTTTTAGTGATAAAAATGATTGGGGCCTAGGCGGTCCACTTGACCTTGGGCATGATGCATTCACGCTTTGCCTCGATCCGGTCCTTGTACTCCATGAGCTTGGGGATCGTGATCCGTAGCTCGTCCTCTAGGGTGTACGTGGGCTTGAAACCTAGGTTGGGCAGGTGCTTCATGTCAGGCTCGTAGTAGTGCTCCTCGGCCTCGAGCCTCGGGTTGGGTATGTTCCATATCTTACCCTCCAAACCGAGCTCCTGAGCGACCTTGCTCACCTTCTCGGCCAGTTCGTTGGCGCTGTAGGTCTCATCGAACTGGTTGAAGACACGGTACTCCCGTTCATCCGGCGGGTTTTCGATGGCTATAGTGAAGCACTGCATGCTGTCACGGAGGGCCAGGTAACCCCTGGTCTGGCCTCCCTTGCCGTATGGGGTGAGCTCGTGCCCGACTACCGCCTGTGCGCAGAACCTGTTGATGGCCGTGCCGAAGCACTCGTCGAAGTCGAAACGTGTCAGGAGATCGTCGTTCGCCATGTCGTCCGTCTTGACGCCGTGGACGACGCCCTGCATCACGTCCGTGGCCGCGATGCCCCAGATCTTGTTGGCGAACATCAGGTTCCAGGTGTCGTGTACCTTTGTCAGGTGGTACCAGCTTCCGGGCTGACGCGGGAACGGCAGCTTGTCCTTGCGTCCCCTGTACTCGATCTCGAAGAAGCCCTCAGGGATGTCGATGTTGGGGGTGCCGTACTCGCCCATGGTGCCCAGCTTAAGTAGATGCGCCTTAGGAACGTGGTCCTTCATGGCGAAGAGTATGTTGTTGTGGCCGATGACGTTGTTTATCTGCGTGTAGTTGCAGTGGGACGCGTCCATCATGCTGTAGGGTGCGCTGGGTATCTCGCCAAGGTGGACGATGCAGTCCGGCTTCTCCTTCTTCACGACGAGGTCTACGAAGCTCTCCTCCGTGAGGTCGCCTTTATAGAACCTGAGGTCGCGGTTTGTGGCCTTCTTGTAGGCTTCAAGACGCTCCTTCATCGTTTTGATGGGTGTTGCGCTCCAGCTGCCCACCTCGTGGACGTTCCTGCGTCTGCTCATGTTGTCTACGCCGCAGACGTCGTGGCCTCTGCCGCGGAGGTGCATGCTGAGGGTCCAGCCCAGGTAGCCGTCCATCCCCATTATCATTACGTTCATGCGTCTTTCTCCTGTAACACTATCCAGTATTGGATATTACTACTTGGAGATAGTAAGTTTTTTGTTTATAAACTTATGTAGACATATGGACAACCTAAACACATAGAGGAATACGATGGAGCCCAAGGTCAACCAGGTCAAGTACAACCTCATGAACATGGGGCTCAACGAGTACCAGGCCTCAGCCCTGGCCCACCTCATGTATCTAGGAGAGACCAAGGCAACCACCCTCAGCAAGGCCAGCGGCGTACCCAACGCCCGGATCTACGGTGTGCTAGACGAGCTGAGCCAGAAGGGGCTCCTAATAATGAGGCCGGGCCGCCCCGCTCTCTACGCTCCACTTTCGCCGGAGGAGATAGCCGACGCTTTGGTATCGGTCTCCCGGGAGGAGGTCAGAAGGCGGCTAAGCGTCGTGGAGTCTTATCGGAGCGAGTTCGAGTCGGCCGCGGCCGAGATGTACCTGAAGGCTGGGGCGAGCGAGCAGCGTACTGGTCTAATACGCGTGGTCAGCGTCGGCGACGTCTCGATAGAGGAGACTCGCAAACTCTACAGGTCAGCCAAAGAGACGCTGCTCATCTCCACGAGGGCTATGGAGTACTTCCAGCAGGTGAACGAAGACTTGGCGGACGCCCTGAACCGGGGGGTATCCGTCAAGATACTCATGCGGTCTCCTGAGAGCCTCAGCGAATCGGATAGAGAGAAACAGGACGCTATTCTCGGCGCCATGGGCGCCGCGTTTGAGGACGGATACGAGGTGAGGTTCTCTGACGAGGTGGAGATCCGTGGCTGTGTCGTGGACCCTGCAGACGGTGGCAAGGCGTTGTTCCTGGTGGAGGAGGAGGGGGTTCCGTTCTTCCTCAGGGAGGCGGCTCTCACGTTCCACCCCGGCGTCGTCAGGGCGCTGGGGGCCATGTTCGACCTCAAGTGGAGGTTCGACTCCAGGCCAGCTTAGCTCAGGGTTTAAATCGAGGCCGCTGTTCATCCTCAATGAGTAGGCATGGTGCGTTGTCCTAGTTGCGGCGAGTGGAATGACGAGGGAGCCTCGTACTGCAGGAGATGCGGTAATAGCCTAGGCTCCCCCCGGCGGGACACGGGGTTCGACAGGCTAAGATACGATGTCGGGGCGCAGACTCTCTGGGTCACGCGGGTCATCGCGTACGCCATAGATTCATTCATAGTTGGAGCGCTGGTGGCGTTGCTGGCTTTACTGGCCTATGTGCCTCTGTGGATCGGCTCTATCTTCTCGGGGGAGCTGGACTGGATGGGTGTCTGGCGGCTGCCCTTCATACTCGGGGCGGGGCAGGTGCTCTACTTCACGGCTATGGAGTACATGTACGGGGCTTCACTGGGCAAGCAGTTGCTGGGCCTCAGAGTGGAGGCGCCTAGCGGGGGTAAGCCATCCCTTACGGCCGCCTTCACGAGGAACGTCTCCAAGATCCACGGCTTGATCCTGTTCATCGACGTCGTCATGGGTTTAGTCTTAACCGACGACCCCAGGGACAAGTTCACCGACGGCGTCTCGGGCGCCTACGTCGTGCGAGGCGGGGGAGGGGCTTTGTTCCGTGGCTTCGAGTTCGAGCGTCCCATCCGCCGCTCAGTTGACGGCGACAGGCCCAAGTTCGGCGAGAAGGGTGAACGGAGTGATGCCTTGGGGGGCGTGGGCTTCGGCGTATTCCTCTTGGTGGTCGCCACCATCGCGTTGAACTACCCGGGAATCCACCGCGTCCTCTTCGACTGGGTCCGTAGCTGGAGCACGTCTGGGTTGACTCCTGTCCCGGGGCAGCTTCTGCCTCCGCTCTACTGGTTTTTCACGGCCATGGGGACCTGGAGCATAATATCCGCGGTCATAAGGTATTACTCCGGGTGGAACAGCTGGCGCGCCACCCAGGACGTCGTGGCCGGGGTGTTCAACTTCTTCATCGTATACCTGATCCAGCGTTACGGGACGGCGGCGTTCACGTGGAGGATTTTGTTTCCCACTTTCCTCGTCTTCGTCGGGGCACAGGTGGTGATATCGGTGTTCGTCTACCCCTCCATGCGGCGAAGATAATCTTCTTATGATTACCCCGCGCTTCTCATTTGAACACACATGAAGGTCCTCGTGACAGGCGGAGCCGGCTTCATAGGTAGCCACCTTGTGGACAGGCTCATGGAGACGGAAAACCAGGTAAGAGTCATCGACAACCTTGCCTCCGGCTCGCTGAGCAACCTCGAGAGATGGATGGGCCACCCAGGATTCGAGTTCATCGAGGGGGACCTCCTCGAGAGAGACGCTTCCCTGGAGGCTGTGGAGGGGTGCAACCAGGTGTTCCACCTCGCGGCGAACCCGGAGGTCCAGGCCAACAAGGCTGGCCCCGAGGAGCATTTTCGCCAGAACATCGAGGCGACGTACAGCCTTCTCGAGGCCGTCGCTAAACGGGGGGGTGTCGAGCTCCTCGTCTTCGCCTCCACGAGCACCGTCTACGGCGAGGCAACCGTCCTGCCCACCCCCGAGCGGTATGGGCCGACGAAGCCCATATCCATGTACGGGGCATCCAAGCTGGCCTGCGAGGCCCTCGTCAGCGCCTACGCGTCCATGCACGGCTTCAAGGCCGTGATATACAGGCTGGCGAACGTCGTGGGGCCCAGGAGCAACCACGGCGTCATCTGGGACTTCGTCGGGAAACTCAGGAGAAGCCCCGAGGAGCTTGAGGTGCTGGGGGACGGCACCCAGTCCAAGTCCTACCTGTACATCGATGACTGCGTCGAAGGTTTCCTGAAGAGTGTAGAGTCGGTCGAGCAGGTCGCAATATTCAACATTGGAAGCATGGATAGGACCAGCGTGCTCAGGATAGCTGAGATAGTCAAGATGGAGACAGGACAGCCCGAAGCCAGGATACGTCTCACGGGCGGCGTAGACGGGGGGAGAGGGTGGAAGGGAGACGTCAAGCTCATGCAGCTGGACACCGCGTCTCTGCGCCGGCTCGGGTGGGCTCCCAGGTATAACAGCGAAGAAGCTGTCAGGCTGACCGCGAGAGCCGTCTCCGAGCAGAGGCGTTGAAAGATTTAATTCTATATGCATAACATCTAAGCGTGGTGTGTTAGCTGCCCTATTGTCCACGCTGCGGCTTAGAGGTCTCAGACGAGGCTGTTCATTGCCCCCGATGCGGCACCGAGATACAGTACAGTAAAGCTGCCGCGGAGCCGGAGCGGCGCGGAGCGGTCGAGCGCCTGAAATACGCCGTCAACCTCGCCAGAGACAAGCCCATGGTCTTCAGCCCCTCCCTCGTAGAGCTTCTCATCGCCTTCGTAAACCAAAGAATATTGGAGTCTTGGGCCGTCTACAACGACTTCATCGACGCGTTACTAGATTACCTGTATTCCCAGGCAGGCCTGTCGCCGGTCTCCTACGTGTCCACCGGATTCGAGTTCGACTACACGCGGTTCATAAGCTGGGTCCCGGCAGCCTTGATAGGGTTATCTCTGCTCTCGTGGTTGGCTTCCCTGGCCTCCATTAGAGCTTCCTGGAGGGCGGTCCGCGGCGAGGAGCCCATGTTTCAGGAGAGCTTCTACTATGTTGGGAGACGCATCCTGCGCTTCGTGTACGCGTCCATCCTCATGACGGCGTTTTTCGTCTTAGCCTCCGGTGTGGCGGTCACCCCCTTGATCTTCAGCGAATCCATGGGGGAAGGCTATGCGTCCCTCGTATTCTTCGTGGTGATGGTTGGTATGATGGTTGTCGCTATCCTGGCTGCCCCCGCCTTCATCGTAATGATCGGAGAAGACGAGGGGTTCGTGCCTTCACTGAGGAAGACGCTCAGGTTCACGCGGGGCTCCTTCTGGACGTACATAGGGCTGAGCATACTGCTGGTACTATTGGCCTTCGGGCTCAGTCTAGTTCCCATCGTCGGGTACTACCTCACCTTCATCATGGGGGCCGTCGGGAACATCGCTATAATGGATCTCTACAACCAGTATAGGGCGGCCAGCGAGCTCTAGTTTCTGTAGCCTTCTACTACTTACAAGTAATGATAAAACCTCGGAGTAATTTTAAACAGGAGAATTCGAGGGAACGTCGAGTGTACAACGTCGACCTGGTTATGTGCTGCTTGGCCGCCTATCTGCTTGTCTCCATCTTCGCCATCTGGGTGATCAGGAACAAGGTGGCTAGCCAAAGCGTGAAACATGCACAGGCAGAGACGCTTCTACTCGGTGACGTCGTCCTCATTGAGAAAGAGATCGTCACCTAAGCTAGTTACGTTGCGCGTTGTAGGGGGATGGAAACTCTTTTTCTCTGTCCCCCTAAGCATTTGTGAGGATCATGTATTCTGAGAGTCACTGCCACCTAGAAGGGATCACAGACGAAGGGATCGAGAAAGCGAGAAGCGATGGGTTCAGGCTGTTGTTTACCTCCGGCATCGACCTGGACTCGTCCATCGAGGCGGCCACCACAGCCAAGAAATGGGACATCGTCAAGGGGTGCGTGGGGATACACCCGTGGTACGCCGACGAGTACACCCCAGAGGTCGAGAAACGGTTCAGGGCGCTGGCCCGGGAGCCCGAGGTCGTCGCCATAAGCGAGATAGGGCTCGACTTCAAGGGTCGCATGACCAAGAAGTGGGTCAGGGAGGATGGGTGCATCGACAGGGACATCCAGATCGAGAGCTTCAGGGGCCAGCTGAGGCTGGCCAAGGAGCTTAGGATCCCGGCCATAGTTCACGACAGGGCGGAGGGGACGGAGATCATCGATATCATGCTGGAGTCCGGGAGCGCAGAGGCGGGGCTCGCCGTCCACGGGTTCAGCAAGGACTCGGGTTACGCCGAAACATGTGTGAACGAAGGTATCTACCTTTCGGTTGGCCTCAGGTCGTTGAAGGCCGCTGAACCCGGTTTCCTTGAAGCGGTGAAGAAACTGCCGTTGGAGTACCTACTCACGGAGACCGACTCAAGCGATCCGCAGGGAGTTCTCACTGTCTGCGACATGATCGCGGAGATGAAGGGACTTACGAGGAAGGAAGTAGGGAAAGCTGCCACCGAGAACCTTATGCGGCTCTGTAGACTCTAGCCCCTCTCTTTTACTGTTTTTAACCTAAACAGTCAATTTTAATTATTGTTTTAACGTTTTTTTGCCGTAAATAAATATTATTAATATGCAAGTATAGTGGTGTTCTTTCAAATACTTCTGCCAGGCGCTGGAACTCGTCCACGATCTAGAGAGAGGCATTGAGGTCATAGACACGCTGCTAAGCAATGGACTCAAGGAGGAGGGCCTCGCCGAGTTCGAGGTCCGCGATGGCAGGGGGATAAACGCCGTCGAGGCTCCGCGTGGCCTGCTATAACACGACTACAGCTCGACGAAAGTGGCTGCATAACCAGGGCTAACATAATAACCCCGACGGCTCAGAACGCCGCCAACATCGAGAAGGACATACGCGTGATAGCGGGGAACCTATCGGGTGCCGAGGACGACGAGCTCAGGAGCAACATCGAGATCATGATTAGGGCTTACGACCCATGCATCTCGTGCTCTGTCCACCTCGTAAGGCTAAGGTAGCCTTCACCAATTTTTCTACGTTTTAAGCCGTTTAAGCTATTTTTTCAAACGGTTTATAGCGGCCGACCAAGGGCTTTGATGGAATTGACTGCCACCGGTGAACAAACCCCTAAACGTGACTTCATGATAGGTTTCTTGGGGATCATTCTATCCACCGGGCTCCTGATGGCGAGCCTCTGGCAGATCGAGATAGTGTCTGCGTTCTCTGGCGATGTCTTCGATTTTCCGTTCTACCTGTGGAGGGTTAACAAGTGGTGGGCCAGGGACTTCTGGTATCTCATCAACGTGATCTCGTGGGTGCTCGCGGTGCTGTCAACGGTGTCACTCGTCAGGACGCACCATTTAAAGTAAAAAAGGTTAATTCACGCCGTTACCGTCTGTGTCTGTCTGAGTTGAACGAGGAGACAAGGAAGGCACTGGACCAGATCAGGAGCATCGGGACGAACCTCACGTTCGAGGGAGAGTACGTCGCCGATTTCATCGAGAGGCTGGACAAGGTCATCGAAGTAATGGGCGTCAAGATGGACGGAGACACCCTGAAGATACTGGTTGGCGAGCCCAGGGTTTCCTCTCAGGAGGACGTCCTACGGGTCTTGACGAAGGCCAGCCTCCTCAACGTGACCGCCGCGGGCTACGAGGACACGGAGTACGGGAAGATGCTTTACTTCGAGTACTATCTGCCGCCGTGGAACGCTTCGTATGTGGGCCAAGTCTAGACCGTTTTTGTCTTTAATTGATTAGACGAAAAGCATCTATGTTTCTGCGTAGAGGATACGCGGTTACAATCAGTTAATCAAAACCTCTTGCCACCAAGATAGTACGGGTCTTAGATGGTGGTAAGACTCGCCTCGTAACGTTGGGAAACGCAATGAAACAACGAGTCTTACCGGTATTGATAACGTTGAATTCTTTTTAAACCTTGACCTGTGTAACCGTATAGAGAATGAGTTGGTGACAGCTTTTTCGGCTTTGGACGGGTCTTAGCTAGCTACCTAAAACACCTTTTCCTTCTGGTCCGCACGGTAGAGCTTCTTGTAGACGGAGTCCCACTTGCCCTGGCTCATCTTGTCACAGATGTCCTGCATGACCTGCCTGAACGCCTTCTTCTGGACCTCGTCCTCGTACTTGTAGTACAGGGCCGAGAGGTCGGCCCAGACCTCATCTTTTATGGCCTCCAGCTCGACGTCGCTGGGCGGAAGTATCTGGTCTATTACCTCCTTAACCATGCCCTTGAAGCCGATCTGTCTATCGTCAGATGTCATTGGCTACCGGGACACAAACGACAAATTGGTTCATATAAGGGTTCCGAGAACAACCCCCCTAATTTATATGTATAGATAAAAATCATCCTTTACCATCTACGGAATTTATATTTTTAATATAGATTAAAATTCTGGTTCGCTGAGATAGATCGACGCCAGGAATCAGGCGACGAAAAAGCGAAAAACCTTTTCTGAAACATAGGCAAAAGCAGGGGCTATCGATGAAAAATCTTATGATTCAGTGAAAAACATTTAAAACGCGTGAGAGATGCCACAGAGACTTCCGCCCATACTGACCGCGTACACCGCAAAGAAGCTGCTTGATGGAAATAACGAGGTATCGCTAGACCTGGGACTGACGAAGACGGAAATAAAACGGACAAAAAAGGCAATATTAATTCCAACTGGAGAAAGCGTCGACTACGGATCTCTCGAAAAGATCGCGGAAAAAGAAAACGCGGCGTACTTCGTATCAGGCGAGAACGTGTACCAGGTCGCCACATCGGGGAAACACTTTTATAAACTAGTACCGACACCCGGCGCCCCGACCCTGGAGATAGACGGAATAAGGATGCACCGCACCAAGGAGACGACCCCAGACGAGGACACAAGGAGAAAACTCGACAAGCTCAGAGTAAGAGGAGGAACGGTGCTCGACACGTGCACGGGTCTCGGGTACACCGCGATAGAGTCCATTAGGAGGGGCGCATTGCAGGTGGTCACGGTGGAGCTTGAGCCTTCTGTACTACTGATAGCTAGGATGAACCCCTGGTCCCGCGGGCTCTGGGAGGGACGCGGCGTCCACATGCTGCTTGGGGACAGCTTCCACGTGGTGAATGGCCTCCCAGATCGCTGCTTCGACTACGTCGTACATGACCCGCCCCGCCACAGCCACGCGGGGCACCTCTACAGCGGAGAGTTCTACGGGGAGCTGTGGAGGCTGATGAGGCCGGGTGGCAGATTATTCCACTACACAGGTGAGCCAGGGTCAAGGTATAGGAGAGTAGACCTGGGCAGAGGAGTGGCATCCCGTCTCAGGGAAACCGGCTTCGTGGGCGTTTCCTACCACGACGACGTCATGGGGTTCACCGCCCTGAAGCCGTGAAACGTCTCAGCTTAGCTCGTCGAGGATTCTGTATATCTCGTCCTGCTGCACTGCCTCGATGGGCTCATGGTTTCCCTTCTCGTCTACGAGGAGCCTCCCATCGGACAGCGGCGTCACCTCACCGATCACTGAGGCCCTGATCCCTTCCTTCGTCAGGGCACCCATGATCTTTTCGGCCTCGCCCGGCTGAGCGGTGATGAGGAGCGCCCCTGAGCCCAGGAGCTTCAACGGGTCCACACCCAGGGCTCCGCATATCTGCCTCGTCTCGTCGGGTATAGGTATCGACGCCCTATCCACCCTCAGGCCTACGCCCGCCGCCTCGGCCATCTCCCAGAGCCCGTTTATGATGCCGCCCTCCGTCGGGTCGTGCAGGGAGTTGGGTGAGCCGGCTTCAACGGCCTTCATGGCCTCCGGGACAACGCTGATCCATCTAACCATCGCGGCCCCTCTCTCGACCACCTGGTCGTCCACCTTACCCTTCAAATGGCCTCCGAGGTCAGACGCGATGACAGCGGTCCCCTCTATCCCCGCACCCTTCGTCAAGATTATCAAGTCGCCGGGTTTAGCGCCGCCCGTCGTTACGTACCTGTCCCTCTGCGCCTCCCCCATCATGAACCCAGCCAATATGGGTCTATCTAGACCGGGAGTCGTCTCGGTGTGTCCCCCTACGAGGCTGGCGCCCACCTCCAAGCAGGCCTCGTGGATGTCATCCATGATGCCCCCCAGCATGGACTCGTCCGCCCCCTCCGGTAGGAGGGCTATGCAGACGAACCAGAGGGGCTTCGCCCCGGTGGACGCTATGTCGTTGGCGTTTATGTGGACCGAGAGCCACCCGATGTTATCCTCGGCGCCCGTGATGGGGTCACCCTTCGCGACCAGCACTCTGTCCCCCATGTCGATGACGGCGGCGTCCTCTCCCCCGCCTGGGCCACTGAGAACCCTGTCGGTGGGCACTCCCAGCCTGTTGAAAACGAGCCTCCTCAGGACGTCGGACGGTACCTTCCCGGTCTTGAAGCTTCGCGGGGACATAGTGACACGACTATTGTTAGCTCTGTCTCGATATAGGTTTTCCCGGAGATTCCACTTTCACTCACCCCTCCACTTTCTGTGTGTTAGAACATACGAAATGCATAAATTCTTTTTCTGCGACCCCTCAACGGGGGTTAGATGACACAACGAGGCGTCTTCATCGACGAGGCCATACTCGACATCAGCTATGTGCCCGATGTCATACTCCACCGCGAGGCGGAGTTCAGGGCTTTGGAGAGCCTTTTCGACCACATGGTCGCGGCCCCCTACGAGATGAGTCAGAAGGCCATCATACTCGGCGGCGTCGGGAGCGGCAAGACCCTCCTAGCCTACTACTACGGGCGGAGCCTCCGCAAGAAGGCCGAGCGCCGCCGCGTCACCTACGAGTACATCCACCTCAACTGCAGGGAGCAGAGGGGCAGCCTATTCATGATCCTCAGCCAGGTGGTCAAGCGGCTACGCCCCGAGTTCCCCGAGAGGGGCTACGCCGCCAACGAGCTCATGGACATACTAAGGCAGATCATGGACGAGGACAACACCCAGATACTGCTGACCCTTGACGAGGTGGACGCCCTCATCGAGAACGAGGGAAGCGACGCCCTCTACTACCTCACCAGGTTCCACGAGACCGAGCCCGACGAGCCCCGCCGCCTAAACATCATGTTCATCAGCAAGGACCAGGAGGTCTTCAGGAAGCTGGACCGGAGCACACTGAGCAGCCTCCAGCGCAACGTCATAAGGATGCGGGACTACGACCAGGCCCAGCTGGCCGACATACTCCTGTACCGCGTCGAGAAGGCGTTCAGGAAGGACGCGGTGCCCATGGAGATAGTGGACTTCATCAGCGAGCTGGCGTACAAGGAGAACAGCGACGCCAGGTACGCCATCGACGTGCTCCACGGCTCAGGCAGGATGGCTGAGCAGAGCGACGCAGCCCAGATCCAGCCCGAGCACGTGAGGACGGCAGCCATGGGGGTCTTCCAGACCCTGAACAAGGAGGCGGTGAGGCAGCTCAGCCCCCACGAGAAGCTTGTGCTCCTGGCGGTCGCCCGGTTCTTCAAGGCCAACGACGTCACCCACGGCACCACGGGCGAGATCGAGGAAGCCTACCGCCTGGTCTGCGAGGAGTACACGGAGGAGCCCCGGGGCCACACCCAGTACTGGAAGTACCTCAAGAACCTGAAGAGCCTGGACTTCGTCAACGTCAAGCTACAGGCAAGCAGCCAGGGCAGGACCCAGCTCATCAGCCTGGAGAAGATACCCGCCGAGGAGCTGGAGAAGGAGGTGGTGAGGATCATTGATGCGTCGTAGGGAGGAGCTGATGGTCGAGGACATCCTCGGCAGCAGGGGCCGCATCAGGGTGCTCCAGGTGCTCACCGAGAGCGGGGAGCTCAACATCAGCGAGGTGAGCCGCCGCACCGGCCTCAACTACACGAGCGTGCAGAGGCACCTCATGAAGCTCAAGGAGCTGGGGCTCCTCAAGGAGAAACGGTACGGTAAGATCAGGATATTCGAGGTCCAGTTCAGGAGCCTCGGCATAGTATTCGAGAACGGCAGACCCGTGAGCGTCCAGATCCAGGGCCAGAGCCTTTAGCCGATCTCCTCCACGTAGGAGATATGACTAGGACGCTGTGGAGCCTAGGACAGAACCGTGAACTACTCGGCGTCCAAGATCCAGACGACGTTTTTTGAGAACGAGAAGCACGTCGCTGACCAGGTTCACACTGTTTTTCCTCGTCTTCATACTGGCCGTGATGTACCTCGACGTAAACCATAGAGAAGGCAGGGTCGGCTCAGCCGTCAAGGTGGCGTACATAGACCCGCTCCACGCTGAGAGTCCGGGATTCTATGACGATGTCAACGCGCTGTTCAGTGGGGATAGATACGTGTTTGATCCCACTCTCGGGGAAGCCGTCACCGTCGAGCACCTCAGGAGAATCCCCATAGGGTACGACTTGATCATCTTCCGGGTGCACAGTACTGTTAACGATGACATGGTTTGGTTCTTCACCGGCGAGGAGTACAGCCCAGACAAGTTCGTGCTGGAGCAGCTAGTCGACGAGGTGCACCCGGCGAGGCCGAGCCTGGGGTCTAAGCGTCTCTTCGCGGTGGGCGCTGACTTCGTGAACCATTTCATGGTGGACCGGTTCCAGGGCTCCATGATACTCATGATGGGCTGCGACGGCATCAGGTCCACCGACTTGGCCGAGGCTTTCATAGACAACGGCGCAGAGCTGTACGTCAGCTGGGACGGACCGGTGACTCTGGAGCACACGGACCTCGCGTTCAGTTGCCTACTGAGGGCGTTGATGGAGGACGGGATGAATCCGGAGAAGGCTGTAGCCTACGCCATGAACACCGTCGGCCGTGACCCCGACTACAACTCGTCTCTATCGTGTTTCCCCCGTTGAGACCCATCGAATAGAGGCGCGGACGGATAAAGAAGTATTTTTAAATAGGCTCCGGGTGTTGAGTGGGTAGAACGCGCAGTTTAGACATAGCTAACACTGTGCAAAAGATAGGCGGATAACGAATGATAGTCCCTGTTCGGTGCTTCTCATGCGGGAAGGTCATAGGCGACAAGTGGGAGGACTTCAATAAGCGTGTGGAGGCCGGGGAGAACCCGGGTGAGGTCCTGGACAGCCTAGGCGTCACTAGGTACTGCTGCCGCAGGATGCTCCTCGGCCACGTCGAGATCATCGACGACGTACTGAAATTCTACGAGGAGCGGGAGAGCCCCGACCTAAAGGGAGGAACCAGATAATGGAAGTCGAAGTAAACGAGAACCTGCTCCTGCCTCAGGAGATACTGCTAAGCGCGGGCGTCCACATAGGCACCCGCATCAAGACCAAGGACATGGAGCCCTTCATCTACAAGGTGAGGCCCGACGGCCTCTTCGTGCTGGACATGGAGCAGATGAACGAGCGTATCAAGATGGTGGCCCGTTTCCTGTCCAGGCTGGACATGAGCAAGGTCGTGGTGGCCAGCTCCAAGCGGTACGGCAGGAACCCCGTCGAGAAGTTCTGCGAGATGCTCGGGTGCAGGCCGTACCTCGGGCGGTTCACGAGCGGGTCCTTCACGAACCCGAAGTACGCGGACTTCTTCGAGCCCGTGACGGTAATCGTCACCGACAGCCTCGCCGACCAGCAGATAGTCGAGGAGGCTAGCCAGATCGGGATTCCGGTGGTCGCGCTCTGCAGCACAGACAACAGCCTCAAGAACGTGGACCTCGTGATACCCGTGAACAACAAGGGCCGCAGGAGCCTCGCCATAGTCTACTGGCTCCTCGTCAGAGAGATCATGAGAGAGAGACTAACCCTCCCCGCCAGCGGAGAATTCGGCGCAACCATCGAGGACTTCGAGACCACGCTGTAGGTGACGGGTTTGAGCGTCAGGCGGCCGGTAGTCGCTGGGGCCTTCTACCCCGCGCAGCCTGATCGCCTCAGACAGCAGATCGAACAATGTTTTAGCCATCAACGCGGACCCGGCAGGCTGCCCGGCGAGACGCAAACAGAACGCACGATCCACTCGGTTGTATGCCCCCACGCGGGCTACGTTTACTCGGGGCCGGCGGCGGCGCACTGTTACCTCGCCCTCGCCGAGCAGGAGATGCCCGAGACCGTCATAGTCATCGGGCCCAACCACACGGGCTTGGGGACCCCCGTGTCCATTGTGGGTGAGGGTAGCTGGGAGACCCCGCTTGGGCGCGTGCCGCTGGACACGGCTCTCGCCAAGAAGATATTCGAGCAATCTGAGGTCATCGACTACGACCACACCGCGTTCCTGAGGGAGCACAGCGTAGAGGTGCAGGTGCCTTTCCTGCAGTACATCTACGGCGAGTTCAAGTTGGTGCCCATATGCATGGGGTACCAGGATCTGGAGACGAGCAGGGAGGTGGGCGAGGCCATCCACGGGGCCACGGAGGATAAGAACGTGCTCGTGGTAGCGTCGACTGACCTGACCCACCAGGAACGCCAGGAGTCGGCTAACAGGAAGGACAGGCTGGTAATAGACTCTATACTGGAGATGGACGAGGAGAAGCTCCAGAGAGTCGTGAGGGAGCACAGGATTACCACCTGCGGGTACGGTCCAGTGTCAGCCGCGTTGGTGGCCTCCAAGCTCGAGGGAGCCGGCAGAGCAGAGTTACTTTCATACTATACCAGCGGAGACATTATAGGAGACTACAGCGCGGTCGTAGGCTACGCCGCCCTGAAAATAACCCGGTGAGTGAAGACGATGCTAGTGGAGGCAACGGCGCCAGGCAAGATGATACTGTTCGGCGAGCACAGCGTAGTCTACCGGGGGCCAGCCGTCGTCCTCGCCATAGACCGGAGGGCACGGGTGTACGCGAGCAGGCGCGACGACCGAAAGGTCTACGTGAACGCCGACAACCTCGGGTTCTCCGGCTACTTCGAGGACGACGTCTACCACGCGGTCAGAGGAAAGGCTTGGAGGGGCAGGAACCTGGCGGCCCTCAACGTCGCGGCCAAGAAGACCATGGACCACCTCGGCGTCGAGTCCGGCGTGAACCTGAAGGTGAGGTCAATGATACCCATAGCCGTGGGGCTGGGCAGCTCGGCCGCCATATGCGTGGCCACGGTGGGCGCAGTGGAGCGGCTCTTCGAAGCCGGCCTCAGCAAGGAAGAGATATCCAGACTGGCGTTCGAGGGTGAGACCATCATACATGGGAAGCCCAGCGGCGTGGACAACACCGTCAGCACCTTCGGCGGCGTACTGAGCTACGAGAGGGACTCGGGCATCAAGCACCATAAACTAGACTCGTCCATGCCCTTCATCATCGGCAACACCCGGAAGAAGCGGTCCACCAGGAAGATGGTGGAGAGCGTCGCGGCCCTCAAGGAGAGGAACCCGGCGCTAATTGATTCCATCATAGACGCCATGGGGGGCATAGCCGGGGAGGGTTTGGATGCCCTGCTCGCCAAAGACATTCATCGCATCGGCGACCTCATGAACATGAACCACGGCCTGCTGTCGGCGATAGGCGTCTCGACCATGGAACTGGAGATCTTGGTGCACACCGCGCGGCAGAACGGCGCCCTCGGGGCGAAGCTCACCGGCGCCGGCGGCGGCGGCTGCATGTTCGCCGTCGCCGAGGAGGAGAAGATGAGCGCCGTGGAGAAGGCCATCAGGCGCAGGAAGAGCGAGAGCTACAGGGTCCAGCTGACGGACCGGGGCGTCGAGAGCAGGTGGATTGAGGAAGGGAATGCTGATTCTTAAGCTCGGTGGAAGCGTCGTCACACACAAGGACAAGCCGTTCACGCCCCACATCGACAACATCGCCCGTCTCGCGGCTGAGATCGCGGAGGCCGACGCCCAGCCACTGGTCATCGTTCACGGGGGAGGCTCATACGGTCACCCCGTCGCCACGGAGTACGGGATCGCAGAAGGCTACAGAGAGCCGAGGCAGATCATCGGGTTCTCCAAGACCCATCAGGCCATGGTGGAGCTCAACGATATAATCGTCCGTAAACTCCTCGACGCTGGGGTGCCCGCGTTCGCCGTCTCTCCCTCCTCCTTCGTAGTGACGGAGGGTAGACGAATAACCGAAATCGACCTCCAAGTCGTCGAGAGGTACATCGAGTCTGGGCTTGTCCCCGTCCTCTACGGCGACGCGGTCCTGGACACCCTGCAGGGGTTCGCCATAATCTCGGGCGACCAGCTCGTCGTGAAGCTGGCTACAGGCCTAGAAGCCGAGAGGGTGGTGTTGGGTTCAGACGTCGACGGGGTATTCACAGACGACCCCAAGCTCGTCGAGGACGCCCGGCTGATCGAGGAGCTCTCCCTGAGCAACCACGGCGACGAGGCCAAGATCGGTGACGCGTTGGACACTGACGTAACCGGCGGCATGCTCGGCAAGGTAGTTGAGGCGGCTGAGGCCGTCGAGGCCGGGATCGAGGTCGTGCTGGTCAACGCGACCGTGGAGGGCCGCGTGAGAGCGGCACTGAGAGGCGAAAACGTAATTGGGACACGGCTGAAGAGGTGAAGACATGAGCGGCATAGAGAAGCGGAAGATGAGGCACATCAGGGTCAGCCTGGAGGAGGACGTCGAGGGAGACATAGGCACGGGGCTTCAGGACGTGAGACTCGTCCACAGGGCCCTCCCTGAGATAGACCTGGACGACGTGGACACCCGGACAACTCTTTTCGGCAGGGAGCTGAGTGCACCGCTCATAATCACCGCGATAACCGGGGGAACCCAGGAGGCGCTGGAGATCAACGCGTTGCTCGCCGAGGTCGCTGAGATGAAGGGCATAGGCATAGGCGTGGGCAGCCAGAGGATCGCCGTGGAGGAGCCCGAGACCGCGGGCACGTTCTCCGTCGTCCGGGAGAAGGCGCCCCACGCCCTCGTCATCGGCAACCTCGGGTGCCCCCAGCTCTCCCTGGGGTGGGGCGTCGAGGAGGCGGCGAGGTGCGTCGAGATGGTTGAGGCAGACGCCCTCGCGCTTCACATGAACCCCCTTCAGGAGGCGGTGCAGGTTGGCGGCGACACCAACTACAGCGGCATCCTTGAGAAGGTCAGGGAGATAGCGGGCGCCTTGGACACGCCCATAGTCATGAAGGAGACGGGCTGCGGAGTCGCCTACGAGGAGGCGGTGAAGCTCGAGGAGGCCGGGGCAGCCGCCGTGGACGTCAGCGGCGTCGGGGGCACAAGCTGGTCAGCCGTCGAGTACCACATCGCAAGGGAGGTCGGGAAGAGGGACCAGGAGTACCTGGGGCAGGCGCTGTGGAGCTGGGGGATACCCACCGCAGTCAGCGTCGTCGAGACAAGCCAGAGCACCGGCCTCAAAGTCATCGCGTCCGGCGGAATCAGGACAGGCGCCGAGATAGCCAAGTCCATCGCGTTAGGCGCAGACGCCGCAGGGATGGCCAAACCTTTCCTGGAGAAGGTTGTCGAGGGTAGAGACGAGCTGGCGGAGTACGTGGACCACGTGATCCAGGAGCTCAAGGTGGTAATGTTCCTAACCGGGGCAAGGGACGTCGCGGAGCTGAAGAACGTCCCCACTCTGATAATGGGCAGGACCGCCGAGTGGCTTAGGCTCCGGGGCTTCGATGCGTCGAAGTACGCTGAGCGACCCCGAGACAACCTTTAAGAAGATTACACGCTGTCTAAAACTGAACCAAGGATCGTGGCTCAACTGAAAGCCATAGAGCAGAGACTAGCTGAGAACGCGAGGATTATCAACGGCTTCCTCAAGAGGGAGCTCAGCGGACAGGAGCCGGAGTCCCTCGAAAAGGCGAGCCTGCACCTCATAGAGGCGGGGGGTAAACGGCTTAGGCCGTATCTGACCATTAAGGCGTGTGAGGCGGTGGGTGGCCGGGCCGAGGACGCCGTCCCGTTCGCCGCCGCCGTCGAGTTTCTTCACAACTTCACTCTTGTCCACGACGACGTGATGGACCACGACGATCTCCGCAGAGGCAAGCCCACGGTGCATAAGGTGTATGGTATGCCCATGGCTATCCTGGCGGGGGACCTCCTGTTCGCCAAAGTATACGATGTCATAGTGAGAAACAGGCCCTCAGGGATGTCCCCCGAGCGGCTCCTCGAGAGCATAGACAAGGTCACCGAGGCGACCTTGATCCTGTGTCAGGGGCAGGCGCTGGACATCAGCTTGCCGAGCGCGTCAGACGTGACCGTGGACGACTACATCTACATGGTGGGCGCGAAGACCAGCGCCCTGTTCAGGGCGTGCGCCCAGGTGGGTGCGTTGGCGGGCGGCGGCTCCGATGAGCAAGTCAACGCACTCGGTAGCTTCGCGTGGGACGCCGGCGTCGCCTTCCAGATCGAGGACGACATACTGGGGGTGACTGCGACCGAGGAGACGCTCGGTAAACCCGTGGGGAGCGACATCCGTGAAGGTAAAAAGACCCTGATAAATATACACGCCTTGGAAAACGCCACCGAGGAGCAGAGGAAGCTCTTTAACATGGCGTTCGGTGTCGAGGACGCATCCCATGAGGACATCGAAGCCGCCGTCGAGACCCTGGAGGAGGTGGGCTCCATCGCTTACGCGAGAAGTGTGGCGGATGAGTACATAACAAGGGCGTTCAAGTCGCTGGACGTGATACCCGACACCCCGGCCAAGGCTGAGCTGAAGACCCTCATAGAGTACTTCGTCAAACGCGAATACTAGAGAAAGGAATAATAGACATACCTCTCGTATTTCATCGAGACCAGCAGTGTCCATGAGCAACAAGAAGATAAGGAAGGCCGCCACCAAGCACGCGGCTCATAACGCCTCCCAGCACGACGGCGTAGCCCAGGCGGGGTCAGTGATCGGCAAGGTTCTCGGGGAGCTCCCCGAGCTGAGGCCGAGGGCCAAGGAGGTCGTCCCCATTATAAACGAGGCCGTGAAGGAGGTGAACTCGTGGACACAGGAGGAGCAGCTGCGGCACGTAGAGGAGAACCACCCGGAGCTCCTGGAGCGGAGGAGGGTCGAGGAGGAGGAGAAGACCCTGCCGCCGCTGAAGAACGTTGACGAGTGGCCTATGGTCAAGACAAGGTTCGCGCCGAACCCCGACGGCGCACTGCATCTTGGGAGCGCGGAGCCCATCGTCTTCTGCGACGAGTACGCCAAGATTTACGACGGCCACTTCATACTCCGGTACGAGGACACCAGCGCCGAGGTCAAACCCCCAATCCCGGAGATGTACGAAGCCATACTGGAGGACCTCGAGTGGCTCGGCGTCAAGATCGACGAGAAGTACCGGCAGAGCGACAGGCTCCCCATCTACTACGAGTACGCCGAGATGCTCCTGAGGGACGGGAACGCCTACGTCTGCACCTGCGAGGTGAAGACCTTCAGGAAGCTCTACATGGCCAGCGAGATGTGTCCGTGCAGGGACCTGCCCCCCGAGGAGCAGCTCAGGCGCTGGGAGAAGATGCTTGACGGCACCTACGAGAAGGGCGAGGCGGTGGTCAGGATAAAGACCGACCTCGACGACCCGAACCCCGCGGTGAGGGACTGGCCCGCGCTCCGCATCAGCGACGTCGAGCACCCCCTCCAGGGCACCAAGTACCGCGTATGGCCCCTCTACAACTTCAGCTGCGGCATCGACGACCACCTCATGGAGGTGTCCCACATCATCAGGGGCAAGGAGCACGACGTGAACACCACCAGGCAGAGGTGGCTCCAGAGGCACCTGGGCTGGCGGTACCCTGAGGTCATCAACGTCGGGAGGCTCGGCCTGGAGGCCGGTATCCTCAGCAAGTCCAAGATGCGGGCCGGGATAGAGGACGGCACCTACTCGGGGTGGGACGACCCCAGGCTAGGCACGCTGAAGGCGCTGCGTAGACGCGGGCTACAGCCGGAGGCCATAAGGGCCATAATGATCCATGTGGGCCCCAAGCCGGTGAACGTCACCATAAGCTGGGACAACATCGCGGCCGAGAACAGGAAGATCATCGAGACCACCTCGGACAGGTACTTCTTCGTGGAGGACCCCGTGAGGCTCACCGTCACGGGTGTGCCGAAGAGACACGTCGCCAGGCTGCCTGTGCACCCAGACTATCCCGAGAGGGGCACAAGAGACTTCGTGTTGGCGCCGAAGGATGGCGCGCTGGAGTTCAACGTGTCCGGGAAGGACCTGGAGCGGCTCAGAGTAGGCGGCCTGACCAGGCTGATGGGCGTCATGAACATAGAGGTGACGGAGGTGGACGGACCCGGCGTCAAGGCCGGGTATCACTCGATGGATTACCAGCTGGCGAGGGACAAGGACGCACCCTTCATACACTGGCTGCCCGCCGGCGTCGGCGTAGATGCCCGGATGATCCTACCGGACGCCACAAGCGCGACCGGTCTCGCGGAGGAGAGGGTGCAAGAGATGAAGAGTGGCGAAATGTTCCAGTTCGAGAGGTTCGGCTACTGCCGCGTGGACACGGCTAAACCATTCGTCGCCTACTTCACACATAAATGAGAAAAAACTGGAACGGTTAGCAGCAGTCGAGCCCAGACACGGGCTTGAATCCCTGTATCTCGGCGCTGTATATGCCTCCACTGCCTCTTCGGCTGAGTTCTTCTACCTCCGTGAACCCGGCCTCCCTCAGCTTCTTGACGTATTCACCGCTGTCAATGGCGCCTGCTACGCACCCCGCCCAGCTGTCCAGGTCATTCTTGACGTTTTCGGGGAGCCCGCCGTCCGTCACTATGTCAGACACTATTATTCTTCCGCCTGGCTTGAGAACCCTGTACGCCTCGGCGAACACCCTGTCCTTGTCCGGCGCCAGGTTTATCACGCAGTTGCTGATGATGACGTCGACGGACCCATCCTCCACGGGCAGCTCCTCGATGTCTCCCTTCCTGAACTCGACGTTCTCGACACCCGCCTCGACCGCGTTCATGTTGGCTAGGCTGATCATCTCGTCGGTCATGTCTACGCCTATGGCCTTACCCTTCGGTCCCACCTTGTGGGCCGCGAGGATCACGTCTATGCCTCCACCCGAGCCCATGTCTAGGACGGTCTCCCCTTCTCTGAGGCCCGCGATGGCGGTAGGATTACCGCACCCGGCCGCGGCTCCAACGGCTTCCTCGGGAAGGTTTGACAGTTCCTCGGCTGTGTATCCGACTCGTTTCGCCCATGTATCGGCCGAAGGTATTCCACAGCAGCTGGCTCCGCAGCCACAGCTTGACTGGGCTCTCATGGCGTGCTCAGCGTACCTCTTCTTGACATGTTCCTTGATCTCTTGGCTTGACATTCATCTTCCTCCTTTTATCGGATGCCCTATATATCGGGCACCCAATACATTTTATGAAACCTATATAAACATATTGGTTATCCAATATATATGTGACTGAGAAAGACGAGTGCTGCTCCAACATACCAGACTGCTGCGACATGCGCGGCCTACTATCATTCAGTATACTGTGGCTCCTCACCAAGAAGGACATGTACGGCCAGGAGCTGGCCGAGGAGCTCGGGAAGATGCGGGGCAAAAGGCCTAACCCGGGAACCCTCTACCCAGCCCTTAAGGAGCTCGAGAAACGAGGGTTGGTGGAGACGAGGAAGGAGGGGCGAAAGAAGTTCTACGTACTGGCCGACTCAGGCCGTACGGGGGTAGTTGAGGCGTGCGAGTACTTCTGCACCGTCTACGCCGACATATTCCGTGAGTACGGCGCGGACGGGTAGCGAAGTTCACATTTCCGTGTTAACGGGCGCAACGTTTAATAAAGGACGATCAGGTAACACTATCCACCTTGAGGGAAATGATATGTCAGGAGATGTAGATCCTTCGAAACCCTTCTACGTAAGGTTCGAAGTACCGAAGGAAGTCGCGGACGCGGCTTACGAAGCACTCAAAATAGCTACAGAGACAGGCAAGATCAGGAAAGGGACCAACGAGGCCACCAAGAGCATCGAGAGGGGTAAGGCCAAGCTCGTGCTTATAGCCGAGAACGTTCAGCCTCCGGAGATAGTCGCGCACCTGCCGCTTTTATGCGACGAGCGGAAGGCGCCGTACGTATATGTCCCGGAGAAGCAGAAGATCGGTGAAGCCCTTGGGATCCATGTGAGTTCATCCGCAGCCTCCATCGAGGACGCGGGGGACGCCGAGAACCTGGTCGCTGAGATAATAAAGAAAGTCCAGGAACTCGTGAAGTAGGATGAGCCAGGATTCTGACCTTCTCACACCCGCGACAGTCATCCAGATCATTGGCAGGACGGGGCTGACGGGTGAGATCATGCAGGTAAGAGTCAGGATTGAGGAAGGCAGGGACAAGGGACGGATCATCACACGGAACGTGAAAGGGCCCGTGCGCATCGACGACATACTGCTTCTGCGCGAGACAGAGCGTGAAGCCAGGAAGATCAGGTAGGTGAAGCCGTTGCCCCAGGTACATAAGTGTAGTTTCTGCGGTAAGGAGATCGCCCCCGGCACAGGGATGAACTTCGTGAGGCGCGATGGAAGGGTCCTGCGTTTCTGCAGCGGAAAATGCAGGAAGAGCACGCTGGATATGAAGCGTGATCCTCGCAAGTTCAAGTGGACAGAGGCTTGGAAGCTTAGACAGAGATAGCCTGACTTTTACGTCTACTCTTTTATTTAGTCGCAGTTGATTCCTCATGGAATAGTAGTGGATTTTCGTTATATTGCACGAGAATTTAGTGACAGCTGTGGGTAATGCATATATCGCCATGCATCCAAGATCATAACGGGGTAACATGTCGCTTAACATCCCGGAACACCTCCGTATGTATGTCACTCTCACCGAGCAAGAAGACATGATAAACCGGTTCAACTGCCCCGTATGCAGCTTCAGGACTCGGCTCGGCCCTGGAGCCCTCAGGATGCATCTCTTACTCAAATCAGATCCGAAGGTCGAGACTCAGTACGACCCCGCCCACGAAGAGTACATGAAGACTACTGAGTTCACCCTCGACACCGTGAAGCAGCTAGCCATATTCTCAAGGATTGAGCTCAAGGACTAGGTGAGGAAAAAACCCACCTTTTTTACACCCGACCGTAAAACCTTAAAGAAGGACATCCTACACCATGCCAATGATTCAGGAGACCCTAGTCATCCTAAAACCCGACGCGCTGGAACGAAACCTCATAGGGGCTATTATAAAGTACTATGAGGACGTTGGCCTCAAGGTCCTCGACATGAGGTACTGCAAGAAGACGAGGCAAGGGCAGCTCAAGAAGCACTACCCCGACAGCATGGCTCTCGGCATAGGGAAGAAGGCTCAGGCGGCGGTGCCCAGCATCACCGACCCAGAGGCCCACGGCATGAAGGTGCTGGGGAAGCTCAGGGAATACTTCGGCAGGGGCCCGGTGCTGGCCATGCGCATCGGGGGAGACGACGCCATCAAGGAGGTGCGCCGCGTCACCGGGTACACCGACCCAGCGACGGCCGAGAAGGGAACCATCAGAGGCGATCTAGGGCTCGACAGCATAGAGAGGAGCACGGCCGAGGGCAGGGCCGTCGAGAACCTGGTCCACGCCTCCGGGAACCCGGAGGAGGCCGAGGAGGAGCTGGGGCTCTGGCTCCCCTAGCGCTCCACTTTTCCCTGTATGAAGTCCTCGACCCACCGACGGGCCTCGTCGTCGGGCACCTGCTTCGGCGGGTGCTTGAAGCTGTAGCTGCTTATGCCGAGGAGGGGTCCGCTTACCCCCCTGTCGAGGGCGATCTTAGTGGCCCTTACGGCGTCTATCACGACGCCTGCGCTGTTGGGGCTGTCGTTGACCACGAGCTTGGTATCGAAGGTGATGGGCAGGTTGCCGAAGCTGTGGCTGTTGATCCTTATGTAGCATACCTTGTGGTCGCCCAGGAAGGGCACATAGTCGCTGGGCCCTATCCGTGTGGGCACCTTGTATGGGATCATGCTCTGCACTGCCTCCGTCTTGCTGAGGCGCTTACTCTTGAGCCTGTTCTCCACGGTCATGTTCTCGAAGTCCGTGTTGCCGCCGATGTTGAGCTGGTACGTGCTGTCCAGGACCACTCCCCTGTCGTGGAAGAGCCTGGCGACGACCCTATGGAGGATGGTGGCGCCGACTTGGCTCTTGATGTCGTCGCCGGCAACGGGCAGCCCGGCGTCGGTGAACCTCTGTGCCCATTCAGGGGCACTGGCTATGAACTCGGGTATGCAGTTGACGAAGGCGCAGCCGGCGTCTAGGCATGCCTGGGCGTACATACGGGAAGCCTCCGCGCTGCCTACCGGCAGGTAGTTAACGAGCATGTCTGCCTTGCTGTCTCTGAGGACTTGGGCTACGTCTACAGGTTTTATCGTTTTATCGGCGCGGAAGCTCTCGTGCATGTGGGGGGCGACGCCGTCCAGTATGGGCGCGGGCTGGACGATGACGCCGGTCCCGGGTACGTCCGCGAACTTTGCGCAGTTGTTGGGCGGCGCCCAGATGGCTTCGCTGAGGTCTCTGCCGATCTTCTGCTTGTTGACATCGAAGGCCGCCACGAACTCTATGTCCCTGATGTGGTAGTCGCCGAAGTAGACGTGCATCACGCCGGGGATGGTCTCGTCCCGCTTCGCGTCCCTGTAGAACTCTACTCCCTGGATTAAGGCGGACGCGCAGTTCCCTACCCCGGCTATGGCTACTCTTATACCCAATGCGTTCCCTCTGAATCGAAAACTATCCCTTCAGAAGCCTATTAATACTTTCCACCTAGAGCCAGCTGGCGACGCATCTGCTCATCGCCTCGTGGAGCGCCTTGAACACCCTGACGGTCTCCGTGGGGGTCAGCCGGCACTTCAGCTCGTTGGAGAGGAAGGGGAGGACGTTGTGAGCCTTCTCGACTTTCCCGATCCTTGTCCAGGTTACCTCCACCTGGGCAGGGTAGCTTCGGCCCGACTCTAGGAAGGCGTAGGGGTCCAGGTGTATCCGGGGCTTGGAGGCGGCCTGGAAGGGGCCGTGGAGGCACCCCGTGTCCAGGTTGTAGAGGAAGAGCGGAGTCCCGGGCCTTATCTTCCTGACCTGGTCCCAGTGCCTCTGCGAGTTGCCGAAGAGCCTCTTCCGGAGGCACTCGTCCTGTGTCAGGTTGTTGCAGAAGAAGAGGTAACTCATTGCTCCCTTCCCAGTAGTTTCATTCCTATATGAAAGAAAAGCGTTGCTGCTGTCACGCCTCTATCCTTCGGTTGATCACGGCGACCCTGAGCGTCGTCAAGGGGCACGGTTCTCTCTTCTGGCCGAAGCTCCAGCCCCTCCACGCCGTGTAGACCGACTCTGGGACGAACGACCCGTCTCCCCGCTGCTTACCGTTCACCAGCTCCATCATCTCGGTGAACCGTGGGTCGTCCACCGCGGCGGGGAAATGGCTCATGACCTCCAAGACGTGCAATACGTCGTACCAGACGTGGGGCAGCTTGAGCCTCATGAACGTGGTGCCGATCCCGAACATCATTATCTTCCTCCCTGCCCTGTTCTCCCAGTGCCACAGCTGGGCCTCTACCCCCGCGGCGCACTCATCCGAGTCCAGGTGGCCGCCGTCGGCGGCGAAGGCCTTCAACGTGACGAGGTTCGCGTAGGGGCAGAAGTCGCTCTTTCTCCCCGGCCCCCTGAACCTCAGCGAGGAGCCGCACCTCCACCCGTTCTCGTGGACGGATGAGACAAGGGTTTCGACGGCTTCTTTGATCCCCGGGTCCTCTGCGCCGAACCTGATGAGGGAGTAGAGGAGCACAGGGTTGTCGCAGTTCATCCAGTCCATGTGGGGGGCGTCGTACCCTCCCCAGCGTTCAGGGACCGCCAGCGGCGATAGGTAGCGTCCGTCCTCGGTCTGGTTCGCGGTGACCCTCTCGATGATTTCACAGATGCCTGCGTCGTCCCTCGTGAGCCCGAAGTCCGCGAGGAGCTCGATCTTGTGCAGCGGGTGACCCGCATCGTTGTGTCTCTTCAGGGGGGCGTCGGGCCACCGCGTGCACTCCTCGATCATGGACGCTACCCTCGCGTCGGCGTTCAAGGCGTTCCTTGAGGCCGCCAGCTCGGTTTCCCCTGCCTTGAGCAGGTGCTTCGCCACGTTGTACCTCACGATGGGGTCGTCGGACTCCAATAGGAACGGTAATGGATCGATGGCCAGGCCGCCACGGTGCGCCATGGGTATTGTGTGGGGTCTCCGATTAAAAGGGAGGCGGAGCGCCTACGAGTTGAGGGGCGGCTGAAACTGTCCCGGGGTTCAGATTAAAAGCCGCGGCTCCGATTACACCATTGATCGTTATGAAGGTCCTCGTAGTAAACCCTGGCCTCGCTGAGCGGATACGCGAACGGCTCCCGGAGGACGTCGAGGTGCTGAGCCCCGTGACAGGCACAGACGACGAGCTCATTGGGCTCGCTGTAGACGCCGAGGTCATATTGGCGACCCGGCTGAGCCCCGAGGTGGCTCTCGCGGCGCCCAGGCTGAAGCTGCTGCAGAAGACGGGGGCAGGCGTGGACGACATGCCCTTCGACGCTCTGAGGGAGGAGATGTGGTTGGCGAACACTTCGGGCTCTAACCCGGGGCCACTAGCCGAGGGGGCCGTGGCCCTGGTGTTCGCGCTGGCGAAGAAGGTGATCCAGAGGCACGGCAGCTTCATGGAGGGCAGGGGCGTCGGGCGCGGTGTCCTGCTGAATGGTAGAAAAGCAGGCGTTGTGGGCTTCGGCAGCATCGGGCGGGAGGTGGGCAGGATGCTTCAGTGCATGGGTATGAGGATACTTGCGGTGAAGCGTAGTAGGGACGACGGGCTCGCCGAGGCCATGGGCTTGGAGTTCCTGGGGACCTCCGACGACCTGATACACGTGATGTCTGAGTCGGACTTCGTCGTCGTCACGGCGCCGCTTACCCCCGAGACCAGAGGCATGATCGGGGAAGAGGAGCTGCGGGCCATGAAGCCTACGGCCTACATAGTGAACGTGGCGAGGGCGGCCCTCATCCAGGAGGAGCCCCTCTACAGAGCCCTGAGTGAGGGGCGGATAGCGGGCGCCGCCCTGGACGTCTGGTGGACGCCCCACTTCTGGGACCCATTGTGGAACCCGGAGGGGAAGCCGGCCTCGGAGTACCCGTTCTGGGAGCTTCCCAACGTCATATGCACGCCCCACAGCGTCGTCTCCAGTGATAGCCGCTCAGACGCGGGGCTGAAGATAATGGTGGAGAACATTCTCCGGGTCAAGCGGGGAGAGCCCCCGATAAACCAGGTGGATAAGAAGCTAAGATACTAGAAAAAAGGGGCTTCGGCTCTACATGGTGCGCTTGTAGTAGCCGGGCCTCGGCGAGTAGATGGTGCCGTCCTTCATGAGGACCCCGATGAGCCTGGCGGCCTCGGCTCTCCCTATGCCGTGGTCGCTCTGCAGCGCGTCGTAGAGGTCGTCGTCGCGGACGCTTCCGCTTATCCTCTCCATCTCGCTCATCACCTGCAGCAGCTTCTGGAGCTGGTTCTGGAGGCTCCGCGGCTTTCCCGAGTACAGTATGTCTATGTCTATCTGGCCTGTCTTGACGTCGATGCCCACCTGCTCCAGGCTCTTCTGCATCAGGTTGATGGCTGCCTCGGCGTCCTCGACGCTGATCTCGGCGCGGAGGTGGGCCCTGGCGCGGGCCTCGGCTATCCTGACGAGGCCCTCCAGCTGCCTGGCGGTGATTGCTATGGCGGCGGCTTCGCCTCCCTCGATGCTGGCGTTCCTCATCTTGACGTAGAAGTCCTTGAAGCGCTCGATGACTTCGTCGGTGATGATTGGCTTGACCTTCTTGGCGTAGCTGATGTACTTCTTGAGGAGCTCCATGCTCAGCGGGGCCTCCACCGACGTCAGCACCCTGTGGAGCCCGAGGATGTGCTCGGCGATGTCGGCGTCCAGCTGGCTGTCTGGCTGGTCCTTGAGTATCCATATGAGGTCGAACCTGCTGAGGATGGTGACGGGCAGCGTTATGTTCTGGGCGATGGTCTGGTACGGGTTGTAGCGGCCCAGCGATGGGTTCGCCGCCGCCAGGATGCTTGTCCGCGAGTTGAGGGTGGCCACGATGCCTCCCTTGGCGATGGGGACCACCTGCTGCTCCATGGCGGGGTGTATGGCGCCCCTGTCCTCGTCCCTCATCTTGTCGATCTCGTCGATGCAGCAGACGCCCTTGTCAGCTAGCACCAGGGCGCCTGCCTCCAGCACGAAGCTGCCCGTGCCGCCCTCCTTGACGACGGCGGCGGTGAGGCCGGCGGCGGTGCTTCCCCTGCCCGTGGTCATGAGGCCCCTGGGCGCGGCCTTGGACGCGAAGTTGAGCATCTGGCTCTTGGCGGTGCCCGGGTCCCCCACGAGGAGGACGTTGATGTCGCCCCTTATCCTCATGTCGGGCCGCTCCTTGAGGACGCCGCCGAAGAGGAGGTATAGGATGGACTCCTTGATGTGCTCGTACCCGTAGATGCTGGGCGCCATGCTGCCCATGAGCTTCTGAAACACCCAGGGGTCGTTAGCCACCTCCAGGATCGCCTCCTCGTCCTCGGGGCTGATCTCCATGAGCTCCATCTCCCTGCCGCTTATCTCCGTGTAGCTGGCGTCCACCTGGATCTCGAAGGTGCGGAGCTCTCCGCCTCTGCCGTACCGTGGGAGTAGCTTGATGAACCCCGTGAGGGTGATCCTGTCGCCGGGGCGGGCTATGTCCACCAGGTCGTCCTTGAGTTCCACGTGGATGCTCCGCGGCAGCTGGCCGGGGGGCAGGTCCTCGGGCCGCTCCTGTATGGTGACGTTCTGGCTGTCGATGAACACCGACTCCCTAGGGACGAGCTCGAAGCCCTTCCTGTTGTCGCAAGCGAGGCACTTCTGGGGCTTCTGGATGGTCTGGCCGCTCTGCTCGATGTGGTTCATCTCGCCGCAGATGGAGCACCTGAACGTGGCCTTGACAACGAGAGGCATGACGCTGCTGGCTCGGACGATGATGCCGTAGACCATGATCAGGCGGCCGATGTGGTCGGCGCCCATGCGGCGGAGCGGCGTCTCGGCGGGCAGGTTCCTGTACCTGACATTGATCCTGTCTAGGCTCTCGGCGTAGATGGGGTCCCTGGTGCGCAGCTTGCTCCTGACCACGGACTCGAAGATGGGGGTGAGGCTCTCGGGATCGTCGAGTATGACGCGGGCCAGCTCCATGTCGAAGGTGTAGGCGTCGGTGAAGTCGACGACGAGGCTCTTGGTGCCCTTGACGGCCATCTCACCTATGGCCTGGTCGTACTTGTACCGTTCCTCGGCGTCCATGAAGTCCTCTATGAACCGGGTGAAGGCTTCCTCGAAGGTGTCCTGCCGCGCCAACTACTCCTCCCCCACTTTGCGCATACTGTCTCTCCAGTCTAAGACTGTCCGGTGAATCTTTGAATATAGGCGATGCTCAGGTTCCGATAGTGAGGAGATGGGTGAATCTGCCTCCGATGACGCCAATCTCATGATGCGACCGATCCTGGACTCCAGTATCTCCCAATACCGGGCCCGCATCCTGTTGAGCTGAGCAGCCTTCTCAGGGTCGCCCCTGACTTGGGAGAAGCTCTGGTAGACCCGCTCGTAGAATTCCTCGGGCAGGGGGCTGGGCGGCCCCGCGGGGTTGATGCGCTCCTTGAAGTGGACCTGGGTCCACTCCGTCTGGCTGACCGCCGGCTCGGAGTACTCGGCGAGGCCGGCCTCCACCAGCTCCTGGGCGACCCAGAACCAGGTCACGAACTCGTAGCCCTCCTGCACCTCAGGGAGGTCTATCCCAGGCGTCTGTATGTGCGGCAGCTTCTTCAGCGCTCTTAGCTTTACCTCTGCGTTCTCGTACTTCATGTGGGCTACCCGAGAATATTGGTGGATCATTCGATGACAAACATATAGAACTATTCTGACAGCTGATGAGAGAGTCAAGATGGTTTAAAACTCGCGGCCCCAAATGAACAGGGATGCAGTCAACCTTGAGCGACGACCCAGGCATAGAAGCCATGGCGGAGAAGGTCAGGAGCCTCACCAGGGACCCCAGGGTGAGGAAGATGGTGGAGGACCGCATGGACGAGTTCAGGCTTGTCCACGAGATGGACAGCCAGAAGTGGTACGAGGAGCTCGTCTACTGTCTGCTTACCGCTTACAGCAGCGCGTTGATGGGGCAGCGCTGCGTCGACGCCCTCCGCGGCGGCGCCCTCATGGATGGCAGCATACAGGACGTCAGGGGATGCCTCGTCGAGGAGGGGCACAGGTTTGCGAACCGGCGCGCCGAGTACGTCTACGACACGAGGGGGCTGGCCCCCAGGATCAAGGGTGTCATCCAGGGCTTCGACGACCCCAGGGACGCCCGGGGGTGGCTCGTCGAGAACGTCAAGGGCCTCGGCTGGAAGGAGGCGAGCCACTACCTGCGTAACGTGGGCTACTTCGGCCTCGCCATCATAGACCGTCACATACTCAGCAACATGGTGGAGCACGGCCTCATCACGGAGGAGGAGTCCAGGAAGGGGCTCACCAGGAGACGGTACCACGCCTACGAGGGCGTCCTCGAGAAGGTGGCCCGGCGGCTCGGCATGACCCCCGGCGAGCTGGACCTCTACCTCTGGTACCGGAAGACCGGCAAGGTGCTGAAGTAGATTCATATCTCCACGGTCCACCGTATTTGTGGGTGCCCCATCTTGAAGGTCAAGATAGACGGCGAGACCAGGGAGTATTACACCCTCTGGCGCGAGGGAGACACTGTGAAGATGATCGACCAGAGGAAGCTCCCCCACCGTTTCGAGATCGCCAGCTTCGGCGACCACCGCGCCACCGCGGCCGCGATAAAGGACATGGTCTGCAGGGGAGCCGGAGCCGTGGGCTGCGCCGCCGGCTACGCCATGGCCCAGGCCGCCCTGGAGGCCAAGGACGAGCCCCTCCGAGAGTTCCTCGCCTACATGGAGGAGGCTGCGGAGACGGTCCGCGGGACGAGGCCCACAGCCGTGAACCTCTTCCACGCCGTCGAGCGTTGCCTCGAAGCCTGCAGTGAAGGCACCGTGATGGAGCGCGTCGAGAACGTGCTGCGCGAGGCGGACGAGATAGCGGAGGACGACCTCGAGGCATCTAAGAGGATGGGTGAGATCGGCGCCGAGCTCATAACGGATGGCTGCAGGGTGCTAACCCACTGCAACGCGGGGGCGCTGGCGTTCATAGACTACGGCACAGCGCTGAGCCCCGTCAGGGTGGCCCACGGGCAGGGCAAGAAGGTGTTCGTCTGGGTCGACGAGACCCGGCCCCGCTGCCAGGGCTCGCGGCTCACGGCGTGGGAGATGGAGCAGGAGGGTATATCCTACGCCATAATAGTGGACAACGCGGCGGGCTACTACATGAGGCGCGGCGAGGTGGACGTGGTCATCGTGGGGGCCGACAGGGTGGCCGCCAACGGCGACGTCGCCAACAAGATAGGCACCTACGAGAAGGCCGTGGTGGCCAAGGCGAACGGGATACCTTTCTACGTCGCGGCGCCGGAGATTACCTTCGACCTGCGTACACCCACAGGCGACGACATCGAGATCGAGGAGCGGAGCCCCGAGGAGGTCACCACGATGTGGGGGCTAGCCGATGATGGTGAGTATACGCGGGTGTTGATCCCAGGGGAGGGCTCCATCGCGAGGAACCCGGCCTTCGACGTGACCCCTGCCGAGTACATAACCGGGTTCATAACGGAGAAGGGGTTGATCAAGCCGCCCTACAAGGAAAAAATAGTAGAGACTTTCAGGAAATGACGCTCTCTGCCTCTTTCTCTTGGGGAGCCGGCTTGTTTGTCAGCAGCCCAAGCAGCACGGGCTTCGAGGCCAAGTTTCCTATTATGGGGAGCCTGTCCACGTCCTTCTCTTCCATGATCCTCAGCGCCTCCTCTTTGGGCAGCCCGCTCTCCACCCAGTACAGGGGCTCGGACATGACGTCCCGGACGAGGACGAGGTGTGGGTCGCTCCTCTCGGAGTCGACCTTCCGCACTATGTCGCCGTCCGTGAGCATGCCCACGGGCTCGCCGTCCTGGGTGACCACCAGGCACTCGGCCCCGAAGTACTTCATGAGGCTGTCAGCGTACTTTACGGGATAGTCAGCCCTGATGGTTATGGTGTCCTGGAGAACCAGATCCTCTACTCGACGCGGCATCTCTAAGTGGCTCCGTTACCCCTTAGCCGGCGTTGAAGGATATCGTTTGTGGAGCGAAGAAACGTACCCGGGTAACCTTCCACCGATATAGATTCGAGGTCTGTATGGGTGGGCGGCTATGGCTGACCAAATCGCTTAAATCGTTGTACCTGTCATTTTTTCGGTGTCCCGCCCGCCCTAGCTCAATGGCAGAGCATCCGGCTGTAGTCGTCGCCCCGCGGGGCGGTGGCGTTCAGGCCATGAGCAGACACCGGAGGGTTGCAGGTTCAACTCCTGCGGGCGGGACCATCTTCTAGGGTGTTCAAAAGTCTAGTATTATAACTGGATCGCGTTCACTCTATTCCCCAATACTGTCTGGGGTGTGTGCGGTGAGGTATAAAGGTCTTGCAGGTCTGTCGGCTCTGTTCCTCTGCGCGGTCATAGTGCTTGGGGTGGCGTCCAACTGGGACGGCTACGTCGGGGACGACGGCAGATACGAGTACGATTACGGGGTAACAGTGGGTCAACCGGGGCGTCCTGAGGAGGCGGAGACCATCGTAGGGAGGCTGGGCTCGGCGGCGTTCCCCGTACAGCCCGGGTTCTACATACCGCAAAGGTACATCCAGAAAGAGACGCTTACTATAGAGCCTATTAACAATAGCGAAGCCGTCCCCCCAGTTATTCTCTACGGCGACGGAAGGGTGGAGGTCATCCAAGTCGATTCGGGGGGTAGAACACTTATGGGTGGGGTCACGTTCGACGAGCTTCTGGACGCCTACAGGCTGGGGCTCACGGTGAAGGTTCAGGGGCACCGCTTCACGCTTCTCAGGGATAACACGACGTATAGATGCTTCTTCGTCGAATCGGCGAGAGTCCTTGAGCCCGAGAGGGCGCCTCTGGTCGTCTACCACACGGTCATGTCCTCGGGGAGTTCCAATCCTGAGATTTGGTTTATCGGCGACAGCAGGGTACAGATGCCCCAGAGTTTCCATGTGGGGAGAAACACAACGGATGCAGACTGGACTGACACGAAGCACGTGTTCAGCGTGACGCTGAACCCAGGCGACTGCATCAGGTACTCTTTCAACGCTTCGGAGCCGATCCTTTTTGGTCACTACGCTCCCAACTGCACAGGCACTCCAGGAGGACGATGGGGTTCGATGCTTACTAACTGCACTATGGAGGGCCATACGGCTAACTACATGGCTACAACCAAGGGTGAGCACAGCTTCGTCTTCACGGGCATCAACAATACCCTAGTAGATGTAGACTTCGACATGGTGAAGCAGGAGAGAGGCGATCTTGAGCTTGTCTTCGAGGTCTGGGGGTCCCACAGCTCCGCGTTCGGTGGAATGGGATCAAGAGCCAAATACATGGGAGAAATACCAGATTATTATGTGCTTGGCAGAACGTGGTCCCAGTCTGGAGCGTGGACGGATCACTCATACAAGATTAAGACATATCTGCCGACTGGGACAGACATCATCTACGAGTTCAACGCCACGGATATCGTGAAGTTCAGGTTCAGCGGACCCTACAGCGAAATACAAGAAACGAAGGAAACATATTGCTCACAGACGTTTAAAGCGCCCATAAACGGTACCTATGTATTCGAGTTCAGCGTCGAGAAGCCCAAGACTGCGATCCTCTCATTCAGGTGCAGAGCAGTCGCCACCGCTCAACCGTTGACGCCTAAAGACGGCTGCGGGGTCTTCTACGGCAAAATAGAACCCGCACAGACCGAGCTAAGATATTCGTTTCCTCCGAGAGTCAGCGAGATGGTAAACCTTACCGGATTACTTGATCAATCACTTTTTCCTCCATCCTCCTCGCCGGTGATGATCCTCAAGCAGATCGGCAAAGACCCCCTCTTCCTTCACATAGGGCCAAGCATGAAGATGATAAAAGTCCCCGCCGAAGGGTACACAAGGCTGGGCAACGCCACGCTTTACGAGGTGAACGACGCGTACCTGAACAACCTCACAGTGGAGGTCCACGGGTTCCCGTTCACGTTGACGAGGAACGGGACGAGGCACACGGTGTTCCACGTCAACGCGGTGAACATACTCGAGTCGACTGGCCTGCCGCTGTACGCCGTGCAGACCATGGACGTGGTTAGCGGACGATACCACGAGCTCCTAGGCGGCGATGAGAGAGAGTACTTCCCGGTCGAGTTCAGGCTCGGTGTCGACGAGTACGAGGGCCACTACGGTAACATAGAGAGGTTCTACCACGTATGCCTCAATAAGGGTGACTCTATCGGTTTCATGTTCAACGCCTCTGGGCCAGTCGAGTTCGGGCTCTACGGCAACCGTGGAGACCACTACGGCACGATGGGGTTCAGCCACGGAGACCCGGAGGACTACATCATAAGAGAGTCGAAGATAGAAAGCCTTGAGACAGACTTCACGGCGCCGAGGCGAGGCTACTACAGCTTCGCGTTCAAGGCTTACTCAGGCGCCAAAACAAGGGTGAGCTTCGACGCCTGGAGAACAGGCTGAAAGAGGTGGGGGGCTACTCCACGAGCTTCGTGTTCGCCAGCTTCTCGATCGCCACCACCACCGCCTGGGTTCCCTTGTCCATCATGCCCTCGGCGGCGCAGTGGTAGAACAGCTGGTGGACGAGGCTGGTCGCGGGAAGCGGCATGTTAGTAGCCTTCGCCGTCTCCGCGATGATCCCTAGGTCCTTGAGGTAGTGCTTGATCTTGAAGCCGGGCTCGTGGTCTCCCTTGAGGAGTCTGCCGCCGTTGTTGGTGAGCTGCCAGCTCCCTGCCGCGCCGCCCGAGACGGCTGCGTGCACCGCCTCGACGTCGACGCCCGCCTTCTTGGCGAACACGAGGGCCTCCGCGACGCCCAGCATGGTTGTGCCGACTAGTATCTGGTTCACCGCCTTGCAGACCTGTCCGTCCCCGACGCCGCCTATGTAGGTGATGGTCTTCCCCATGGCCTCCAGGATGGGCTTGCATTCGTCGAAGACCTCCCGGTCGCCGCCCACCATGATGCTCAGGGTGCCGTTGTTGGCTCCTATGACGCCGCCGCTCACGGGGGCGTCCAGCATCTCCACGCCCTTCTCCGCGAGCCTCTCCGCTATCACCCGGGTCGCTATGGGGCTGATGGTGCTCATGTCTATGAAGACGTCGCCTTTCTTGGCGCCGTGGATGGCGCCCTTGGGGCCCAGGAGCACCTCCTTGACGTCGGGGCTGTCGGTTACCATGGAGACGACGACGTCCGAGTTCTCGGCGACCTCCTTGGGGCTCCCCGCTGCCCTGGCCCCCGCCTCGACCGGGGGCTTCATCTTGCTCTCTGTCCTGTTCCAGACGGTTATCTGGTACCCTGCCTTCACCAGGTTCTTGGACATGCCCGTGCCCATGAGGCCCAGGCCTATGAATCCTATTCGCTTCATACATCAGAAATGAGCGTGTGGGCTCTAAACAGTTTCGTTTACCCGAGGACGACCTTCTTCATCTCGTAGATGAGGTGGTTACCAAAGAGCCCCACCATGACGAACCCTATGCCGAGGAGCAGCCTCCTATTGGCCTTCTCCCGGTCGTACGCGATCTGGGTGCTCCTGTAGGCTAGCCAGAGCCCGAAGAACATGGCGGCGTTGGTGAGAAACACGAATATGCTCTCGTAGACGGTCTGATCAGACAGGTATGGGTGGAGCGTAAGCACCCTGTCGTAGTAGGGTATGTAGGGGGGCGGGTTCTCAAGTATGTTGTAGAACCCCCCGCTTATGACGAAAAGGCAGAAAAGCACGGAGCCCCATGCCAGCACGCTAGATGGGATGGTGAACCTGGTTATCCTGCGACCCCTGCCTTTTTTCTTGGCGGAGCGTTTCCTCGAAGACATCTTCTATTCCTCCAGCGGAAAAGAGTGGCGGCTTCTAATTTAATCTTTTTCTACCTCGTTAAAAGACGAAGTTTATAAATCGAGAGTCGTTCTAGAAAGTCCGTGTAGGGGGTAAAGCGTGCCACAGAGGGTTATCTGTAGGGAGTGCGGCGAGGTCATGTACGAGGGGGACCTACTCAGGTCTCCGCTGGACGTCATCAAGAAGTTCGAAGGCAAGTGCCCCAAATGCGGCAAGGATCTGGGGTTCGACGGTGAGTCCGTGCAGGTGAAGCCCTGCAAGAGCTAGGCCCGGCCAGAAGAATATAGTTTTAACTTGGTTCCACGTGATATGAACCGGTAATTCAGTTGGAGCTTAAGAAGACTCATATCTATAGCTACCACGCCGACCACGGCAACATCGTGGACTTCGGCGGATACGCGATGCCCGTTTGGTTCGAGGGCATCCAGGTCGAGCATAAAGCCGTGAGGGACGGCTGCGGCGTCTTCGACACCAGCCACATGGGCAGGACGTGGGCCGAGGGGCCGGACACCGAGAGGTTCCTGAACTACGTGGTAACCAACGACGTCTCCAGGCTCAAGCCCTACGGCGGCCTCTACGCCTTGATGTGTAACCCCGACGGCGGCATAGTCGACGACCTCATAACGTACAAGTTCACCCCAGAGAGGTTCCTCGTGGTCTACAACGCGGGCAACCGCGACAAGGACTACAAGTGGCTGAAGAAGAACAGCAAGGACTTCGACGTGAAGCTCACAGACGTCAGCGACGAGGTGGCCATGATAGCCGTCCAGGGCCCCAAGGCCGTGGAGACCCTCCAGAAGATCACGGAGGAGAAGCTCGGAGAGGTCGGCAGGTTCAACATCGCGGAGATCACCGTCAGCGGCTACAAGGCCATGGCGGCTAGGACCGGGTACACGGGCGAGGACGGCTTCGAGGTCTTCGTCTTGGACTGTCCGCTGGACAAGCCCGACAAGGCGCTCAAGATATGGGGCGACCTCTTGGAGGCCGGCGCGGTGCCGTGCGGCCTCGGAGCGAGAGACAGCCTCCGCCTTGAGGCCGGGCTCTGGCTCTACGGAAACGACATAGACGAGACCACCAACCCCATCGAGGCGGGGCTCCGCTGGACTGTGAAGCTCAAGAAGCCGGGCTACTTCATCGGGCGGCGCGCCATCCAGCAGATGCGGGAGGAGGGCGCCAAGAGGAGGCTGGTCGGCCTCATGATGGAGGACAGGGGCATCCCCAGGCACGGCTACGAGGTGCTCAACACGGAGGAGCAGGTGATCGGGGAGGTGACGAGCGGCGGCCTCAGCCCCACGCTGGGGGTGGGCATCGCCATGGCGTACGTGCCCCCGGAGTACAAGGAGCTGGGCACCGAGGTCTACATAAAGATACGGAGCAGACTGGCGAAGGGAAAAATAGTTAAGCATCGACCCTTCTATGATGAAGCCGTGTACGGTTGGAAGAGGGATAAATAGTGACCGACGAGTACAAGGTTGAGGAAGGAATCTACTACACCAAGGAGCACGAGTGGGCCAAGGTGCTTGGAGACGGCAACGTCGCCGTGGGCGTCGACGACTACGCCCAGAGCCAGCTCCACGAGATAGTGTATGTGGAGCTCCCGGAGGTGGACGCCGAGGTGGCGCAGGGCGAGGCCCTGGGCGCCGTCGAGAGCGTGAAGGCCGTGAGCGACGTGTATGCCCCGGTGGGCGGCAAGGTGGTGGAGGTCAACGAGGAGCTGCTGGACAGCCCTGAACTGATAAACGACGATCCCTACGGGGGTGGCTGGATAGCCAAGATCGAGGCCAGCAGCCTGGACGCCGACCTGGCCAAGCTGATGGACGCCGAAAAGTACAAAGCCTTCCTAGCCTCCCTATAGTTCTCCCCACAACCTTTTTGCGGGGGTTCCCAAGTGGCCAAAGGGGTCAGGTTCAGGTCCTGATGGACTAGTCCTCCGTGGGTTCGAATCCCACCCCCCGCACCAATTAGAAATATAAAATTGTTAAAGTATATTAATCTCGGTTTTTCTTTATTTAAAAGTGAATCATATGTCTAAACCGTACCATCATGTAAGGTTCCGGTGGTGGGACACCGTGAACCTGGAGAAAGCCTCCGAGGAGCTTGGGAAGAGCTACGAGGCAAAAAAGGTCGAGTACACCGAGGACCCGTCGTCGCTCTACAAGGAGGATAGACAGGAATATGTGGTGAAGGCGGACACCCTCACGGCCCGCCTCTCGCTGTTCCGCGTCGTCCTGAACCAGGAGAAGCCTGCGCCGTTCACAGCGAAGGACAGGCAGCTAAGGAACAAGATCCATGAGCTCTACCCCCACGACAGGCCGACGCCGTTCCCCTGGTCGTTCAACCCAGAGCCCAGGTTCGACGTAGAGAAAAAAGGCTGAGAGGCGGGCGGCCACCCATTTTTTAGTTGTCCACACAGTGGTTCTCCAGGCAGACTGAGTCGGGCTCAACGGGCGCCCATGCCTACAGCCATCTCCCCGGTGAGCTCAAGCCCTGCAATGAACGGCGTTGGACGAGCTATCGGCTTGATCAACGTAAGAGGGTCCCCCCATGTCCCGCTGAGACTGTGAGCCTGAGACCCCCCGGTCTTCCGGATAGACGAGCCCCGGTCACCCCCCGAAGCGTGGGAGAGGGCAAAAGCGAGGCCTCCCGAGAGAAAGAGCCGACATCAGCCTCATCAACGAGCCGCCTGAAACCGGATCACGACGGCGTGTGCACGGCTCACCCGGCGCACGTGATGAAATGATCAACCGCCCTAAAGCAAATAAACGAGAAAGACAATTTTCCCTGATTTAGTTGACCACTTTAAAAACTTATTTCAAGGCGGCGCTGATCTCTAACGTTTTCTTGTGGTTGATGATAGCGACATTTCCGTTATTCAAGATCAGCGACTCCTATATCAACACGTGGTGGCTGCTCTACACAGCAACTTTCTCTGGGGGGGCGATAGGTGGCTGCTTGATCGCTTTCGAAGCTAGAGACGAATCTATCTTGATTGGATCCGCGACGGGCTCCCTCTCCTATATCTTGTACCTGATAACGACTTTCTGGATCAGCCATGGATTCGAACAAGACGTCGTAGCCTTGACTGGGTTCATCGTAGGCGCATCGCTTGGTATAAAATTCTGGGGCTCGTACACGAGGATCAGCGGCAGCACCTCACGCCGGGGTTCTTACTCGCATGAATCTTTTACCCCACTCTTTTGCCACGTCTCTTCTTGTAAGGATTTTCATCAGTTATTGTAACTGTACGCAACCTGTACATTGGGCTGAAGAGAGCATGAACTAAGGTGGTGATTATCCACGCATAAATGGGATGAAGCGCCGCCAATCCTTCTTCGGCGCCTCCCCCGTCTCGGCATTTTTTTCTTCCAGTTTCTTGGCTTTTTCGGCCTTCTTTTGCTCTTCCTCTTCTCGAGATAGCTCCTCAACGGCTTTGATGAGCCTCTCCATGTTGTCGCGTTTCTCGAATACCCGGAGAAACTTCTCTCCGCTAATCCCGATATTCTCGCCTAAGACAGGAAGGAAGGGGGAAATGAATAAACGCCCCATCTGTGTCCCTATGTAAGAGATAGGCTTGACGCTCTCGATCATGAATATCGCGGCCATGTCCAGCCCGTATTTGTGGATGTTCTGGGCTATCTTCATGATCAATTCCTCCTCGTCTTCGGGGGTCACCTCGATGTCCCAGTACAAGCCTGTATCTCCATGGGTCTAGAATAGCAGATAAACTCATCTAGGTTAAATAATTTAAACTTATTCCAGCGTTAACCGTCTTGATCTCCCGCGTGAACCAAGGGCAAGTCATCCGTTACAGGAGAGACGGTGAGGACGAGGAGGGTCGTAGTTAGCGTTCCTCGATCGTTATTGTTTTTCATTAATCCGTTTATCACAGAGGACATATGCCTGAGAAGGGCCAGTCGTCGTCATGGTGGAACTCATAACGATAATGGTTCTCTACTACAGCCGCTCAGGGGTGATCCGGAAGGCGGCCCAGATGATAGCCGCCTAGCTGGACGCAGAGACAACTGAGATAAGAGACCGCGTGGACGGATCGGGGCTTAGAGGCTGGGTGGCCTCGGGCGACGAGGCCCACCACAGGAAGCTCACGGAGACGATGCCCTGGGGGAGGAGGACCGCGTTCATAGCGGACCCCGAGGGCAACATACACGAGGTATACTCGCTGCGAGAAGAAGACGTTTAATAATCGATGATGCTGGCCACGGGATCAATATACTTCCCCTTGAAACGCTTAGACCATAATTTTATGGGGTTTAACCAAATTGCTGATTATATCCATAGCTTATCCATAATTTTATCCACAACTCACCGTAACTCATGCCTCATATCAAGAATGATAGGAAAGGACATGACCCTCAATCACCTGAAGTGACCAGTTAATACGTAAGTTTAAAGTCACCATGAGATAATTGAAACTGAGAACCATTTGAAAATCAGCACGGACCACGTTCTCATCGTAGTTAAAGACCTTGAGGACACGATCCGCTTCTACAGACATCTGGGGTTCATACACGTTGAGACCATCAATCGTCCACATGATACAGTCGGTTTAATGGAGAAGGACGGCTTGAATCTTGAGTTAATGAAACTCCCAGAGGGAGACGAGACAATAAGAGAACCCAGGAGGAACTCTGACATAGGATTCAGGCATATCGGATTCAAAGTAGAGAACATGAAAGAGGTATACGAGAGCCTCAGAGACAAGATACAGTTCGATGCTCCCCCAGTGAACAGCGCAGGGCGCGGAGACAGGAAGATACTTTTCTTCAAGGACCCAAACGGTGTAGAGCTTCACTTCATCCAAGAATAATCGTCGTTGAATTGGAGCACATGCGTGATCATTAAAACAGCCCCAACGGAAATAAAGAAAGAGTCTATCCGTTTAGACTTCTAGAGGATTCTTCTTGGCGTCAAACTGTGTCTTGCCGTAGGGATACACGGCTACCGATGCCTCCTCGCCGTGAATCTCTATTAACCGGTTCAACACCTCATCCCAGTCCGTCAGCCACTCGACCCCTTCATCGTAAGCCAGCATCTGCCTCCTGGACAACCGGTCCGTATAGACCAGGATCCGCCCCGCCTGCTTCACCGGCCAACGCTTGCTCGGGTAGCCACAGATCCGCTGCCATGGGGCACCCATCTGCTCCGCCCTGTAGTGGAGGAGCGCCCTGCCTGCGGTGAAGCGATGGACTGCGACGGCGGTGCCCCCCTCCCGGAGGGACTCCTGTGCTCCCCACCAGTCAATGTCCTGGTCAGCCTGAGGGTAAGCGTTCACGACTACAACGTCAGACTCCGGAGCCGACCCCGAGTCATGAGCCTTGTAGCAGGACTCCACGGCCTTCTTCCAGGCGTCGTCCACGTGGCCCGCAGCCAGGTCGATGAGCTCCCTGTGATGGTTATAGACGCAGTTGACGGAGACGTTGAGGTCGGCCATCCTCGCGGTCTCCTGCATGTCCTGCCTCTCAGGGTTGTCCTTTATCCACCAGATGCGCCGGTTGCTGGGTCTGCGGCCCTCGATGATGCTGTGGTTGTAGAGTATGGTGTCTATCGAGGAGACCCCTGGGAGAACGGCCTTGCCTCCGCCCCCGGCCCCAGCCCAGACATGTTTCTTCACCCCGGAGATGCAGATGCGGAGATCCGCGGACGCGAACTCCTTATTCACCTTTACTGGCGTGCCTCTGCTGGTCCTGCCCAGGTTCTCGAAGTTCTGGAAGAGGTTATGGTTGACGCAGTCGTACTTTGCGACCACCTTGTCCCCCAGCTTCCGGGCGAAGGCGTCCAAGTTCATGGGGTTGTGACAGCCGAAGGAGCCCAGCACGAATATCTGGCTGTCCGATATACCTGCCTCATGGAGCTGCTCCACGATGAAGGGGAAGACCCTTCCCGCCGGCGTGGGGCGTGACAGATCGTCGCACGTGATGACTATCCTGCCCTTCTTTCCCCTTGCCTGCATCTCCATGTTTTGGGCCCCGACGGCGTTATCTAGGGCGGCCCTGATCTCGTCGTCGTTCATCTTCGGCGCGTCTTTGCACGCCATCTCCACCCTATGGATGCTCCATCTATCCGGGACTGTGAGGTTGATATCCTCGTCCCCGTAGTGCTCGTTGACCCTTAGGCTGATCTGCTGCATCTTCAAGAATCGAATGTACTACGTCCAAGAAGTATTTGAGAATAAAGGTAGAAGACGTTGAATCTGCCCTGTATGCCTAAAGAAGCTTCACCACTGGATCTTGAAAATCCAGTGAGAAACACCTCAAGCCATCCTCATCAAACATGGGTTTAATGTCATTGAACGATCATTCCATCATGTTCTTTTCATATATCGATGAACCTCAATAGATGATCCACATTGCGAAAAAAGGTCTTAACTGGTTTGATACTGGCGGTTTTTCTGGATCGAAACAGACAGAGAAGCCAATCCCCTCTTCTTCGTGAATTTTATATATGCATGGTAAACTAACTATTTTCGAGGTTTTACTTATGGTTCACGATTTACCTCGGGTGAAATCCTCAGCTCCGAGGTGAGGAGCTAAAAAACCTAGGGAAATGGTGTGAGTAGTTGGAAGTAATATCCCTGATGGGTGGAAGGCGTCTAGAGGACGCTGAACTAGAAACTATACTTGAAGAGACCAGGATAGCTAGATTCTGCTGCCTCAATGAAGACGGAACCATACACGCGACCCCTGTCTGGTATAAATACATGAACGGGAAAATAGTCGTTCTAACGCCAGACCACAGTCGCAAAGCAGTAAACATCAAACGCAACAAGAATGTCACGATCCTGATTGATCTGGTAAAACCGGCTAGAGGAGTCATGATCTATGGTACAGCGGAGCTTGATTATGGCGATATACTTCCTACGGCTATCACGATATGTGAGAAATATATGCCAGAAGAAAGAGCAAAAAGCTTTGCCGAAGATTTGGCTGAAAATGTAATGGATCTAATAGTAACAGTCAAACCAGAACGCATGGTAACATTCCATTTTTAACCTTTATCTGCTCATAACGTTAGAACAAAGAGAATAAGATAAAAATAATCAGTAAACTAATCTCATCTTTTTCTTGAAATCACTCAGATGCTGATTCTAGTGAAGAAAAGAGTATGGGGAAGAAGAAAGAGGGATTAGATCTTGAGTTCTGGGTGTTCCTCCAAGTATTTCATAATCGTATTGTAGAGGTATTCCCACTCACTGCGATATAGTCTGTTATTCCCTCTCTTCCTCCGTTCATAGATTACATCTTTATATTTCTCCCAATCCCAAATTATTCCCCTTGCAGCCACGAGAGCTACCATTCTAACGTTCAGCAAACCCTCTCTCAGTAAAGCTCCGACACCGGCGTAGATATTAGAAAGCCAATTATAGGCATCATAATACTCGTCGTCCCGTCTCAATTCAAGCCATTCTTCATAACTGGACCAAGTAGCCCTACCAAGAACTCTCAGGTTTTCAATTCCTTCTTTAGACGTATACTTGTCCATCAATTGCATGAAGAGCTGTGCTTGCCTTGTTTCAAGGGTCAATTCCTGTGCTCTGAGGGTTAGTTACTGATTCCTCTGTGCATTCCTCAGCGTGCTTATGTAGTAGAATGCCGCAAGGCTGATGCTCAACCCAGTGAACACTATCGATACGGTCTCAACCGTCACCATACGATTCACCAGACTAGAATTAGCCCATTTTGAGGATAAAGATATGGTTCCTGATTGGGAATAGCACACCTTAAGGATTCAGGGTTCAAGATAAAGATAAAACATGATTATAACCCATTAAAGATATGGTTTAAGCGCGTGCGTATAAATAGGCGTTATTTGAGAAAATTACCATATAAACTTAGATATTAAATAATTAAGGAAATTTAATTACTCTAATATTGTGAAGTCGGGATATATGGGGAAATCTCTAACCATCTCCATTATTTCTTTCCTAATTTTTTCTAGGAGAAGCTTGTCTTTATAGTTATCAATGACTTTAGCTATGCATTGCGCGATAAATTTCATCTCATCTTCTTTCATGCCACGCGTAGTAACGGCTGGCGTTCCTAGTCTCAACCCTGATGGGTTGAAGGGACTTGCCTTCTGGAAGGGTACGGAATTCTTATTTAATGTAATATTGGCTGTATCCATGGCGTTCTGAAGCTGCTTTCCCTTCCCCCCGAGTCCTTTAGGCCTCAGATCTATGAGCATCAAATGATTATCAGTCCCATTAGTCACTAGCTTCACCCCCTGGGCCATCAATTCATCAGCCATAGCTTTTGCATTTTTCACGATCTGATGGGCGTAGTCCTTAAATTCAGGTTTCATAGCTTCTTCAAAGGCAACTGCTTTTGCCGCCGTCGTATGGTCATGGGGGCCTCCTTGAAGACCAGGGAACACAGCACTATCGATTAATCTTGCAAGGTTTTTATCGGTGTGGCTATGATATTTGTCATGAAGCCTGTCTTCTTTCTTGCACATTATGATAGCGCCTCTGGGTCCTCTAAGCGTCTTATGAGAAGTTGTTGTGACAACATCTGTAAAAGGAAATGGCGAATCATGAACCCCTCCAACTATCAAGCCCGCAATATGGCTTATGTCAGAAAAATGATAAGCATCTACCTCTTCACAAATTTCTTGGAACTCCTCAAAATCTAACTTTCTAGGATATGCTGTGAGACTGGAAATTATCATCTTCGGCCTTTCTTTTATAGCCATCTTTCGGATCTCATCCATATCGATCAACTCTGTATCTTTATCAACATGGTAAGAGAGGGCCTTGTATTGGATGCCTGAGAAATTAACTGGACTTCCATGTGTCAGATGTCCGCCACAACTCATATCCAACCCCATAAATTTATCACCCAAATTTAAAAGTGCGAAGAAAACTGCCTGGTTAGCCGGAGAACCTGAATAGGGTTGTACGTTAACATGCTCGGCTCCGAATAGTTTTTTAGCCCTATCGATAGCAATTTCTTCGACGGCATCCACAAATTCCTGTCCACCATAATACCTTCTCTTAGGATATCCTTCAGAGTATTTATTGGTGAAAACAGAGCCCATCGCCTGCAGAACTGCTCTGGAAACGAAGTTTTCAGAGGGTATAAGCTCAACACCGTTCTCTATTCTATTGAGTTCCTGAAGGATTAAATCATGAATTTCAGGATCAATTTTTTTTATATGAGTCATCATCACGGTTTCGTCAGACTTGGTCTATATTTTGGATTTAAAATACTTTTGTAAAAAATAATAGACTATGCTCCGAGCATGATTTTTTGGTTAACTGTGTCCCTATTTGGGGTTTATAGGGGCACAATATCACCATGCTTGGGCTCAATTGTGTAACTGGTTTCATTTTCCAAAAAGGTAGATCGAGATTTGTGGTTAAGATTATAAAAAAAATGGAAGATAATTTACAGGAATTTCTTCTCTACGGTGGTTATCTGCTTTTCCAAGATCTCGGTGGCCTTGTCGGCGTCTTCCTCTGTGACTATGAGGGGGGTGACATCCTGACGGTGGAGCCCGACATCGCCGGCACGATGAGGAGGCCGTCCTTGAGGCATCCGTCGCTGATCATCACTATGGGGCGTTCCTCCACGGGAGCCTCGGGGTCGGGTGGACCAGCTGCTCCTTGGTCTCCCTGTCCTTGACCAGCTCGACGGCCTCGATGAGGCCCAGGCCCCTGACGTCTCCCACGGACTTGTGCCTGTCCTGGATGCCCTTCAGGTTCTCGAGTAGGTGGGCGCCGACCTTGGCGGCGTTCTCGGGTATCTTCTCGTCTATGTAGACGTTGATGGAGGAGAGGCACTATCACCTGTATCCCTTCGGCATGATCAAGGCCAGCGACAACTTCGCCTTCGTCGCGACGCAGAACCCCGTGGAGACCTCCGGGACATACCGGCTCTCCCGGGTCCTCGTGGACAGGATCGGATGCTGGATAAGGATGAGCTACCCCACCAAGGAGACGGAGATCGAGATCCTCAAGGTCAACGCCGCGGCCTTCGATCTCCCCGAGGCTATCCTTAACAAGATCTACGAGATAGTCAACGACACGCGGGGGAACCCCGACATCGAGATACCCGCGTCGCCGCGGGCCGGGATCTACCTGACCCGGCTGGTCGACAAGTATGGGAAGCGGTTCGAGGACGAGGACTCGGCGATACGGTTCTTCGCCCCCTCGGTCCTGGCGAAGGAGATGAGGGCCAGAAACCCCAGCAAGAGCGTGGAAGACGTCGTAGAGGGAATCTTGGAGATGCGCCTGGGGTAGCGCCATGGAGTCCGACCAGCTCCGCTTCAACGCGTTCTTGGCGTACATGAGGCCGGTGAGCGCCTTGGCCTTGTCTCCCGTCGCTGTGATGACTAATAGCTTGTCGGTCATAGAATCCAGGATTGCTCCGGTTTGGGGTGATAAAAACCATTAGGTGATCCTTGCGCCGTTGGCGATGGGGTTGTCCGTGGTGAGGAGCGCGAGGTCTCCTTCCTTTGTCTCGGCCGCGAGGAGCATCCCGTAGCTCATCTGGCCGAATATCTTGGCCGGCTTCAGGTTCATGACGACTGCTATGCGTTTCCCGGTTAGCTCCTCCGCGGTGTAGTAGTCGACCAGGCCCGTGACTATCTGCCGGACCTCGTCTCCCATATCGACCTGAAACGTGTAGAGCTTGTCCGAGCCCTTCACCTGGACGCACTCCTTGACGGTGCCTATGCGTATGTCCAGCTTCTTGAAGTCCTTGAAGGATACCTGTTCACTCATTTCGACACACTGGCTCATACCATTTCGGCTACTTTTAAGCCTAGTCTTACGCGAGGTAGCTGAGGGCGATCCTGGCGTACATCTCGCTGACCGGGGGCAGCCACTCCAGCTTGACGTGCTCGTTGGGGCCGTGAGCGTTTCCCCGCTGGGGGCCGAGGTGGATGCACCCGATGCCCTGCTCCCCCTGGAATATGTTGGCGTTGGTGATGCCGTACGCGTACTCGTAGAGCGGCGGCCTACCCATCACCATCCTGTACACCTCGTCCAGGGTCCTCATCAGGGGCTCGTCCTTCGACGCAGTGTAGGGCTCGTACTTGGGGGGCTTGACGCCGACCTCGACCGTTGATTCTAGGTTCAGTTCCTTGACGAGCCTCTCCATGTCGTCCAGCGCGTACTGGATGCTCTCCCCCGGCACGAGAAGCCTGTTCACCTCGAACCTGGCGCTCTCAGGCACCACCACGCTGTACCTGGTGTACCCTCCCTCGGTCTTAAGCGTGCAGACGGTGCCGGTGCCGAAGTCTGGGTGCTCCATTAGCCTGAGCCGGTCCAGGTTGGCGATGATCCTGGCGGCGTCCTCCACGGCGTTGACCCCGAGGTGAGGCCTGAACCCGTGAGCCGCCCTGCCCCTGACGTGGATGTTGTAAAGTATCTTGCCTGTGAGCCCCAGGGGGATGGGCTTGGTCTCGTCGCCGCAGTAGCTGTAGGTGAGCACGACGCCGTCCAGGCTCCTCCACTTGGGCTCCTCCATCATGGCCCAGGCGCCGATGTCCGTTGCCTCCTGGTCCACGACGCCGCTGAAGCTGAGCTCGCCCCCGAACTCGGCTCCGGCATCAGCTATCGCCTTGAGCATGTTTAAACTGCAGGCAATGCCAGTCTTCATGTCGCAGGCGCCGCGTCCATAGAGCTTCCCGTCCTTGATGACTGCCCTGAAGGGGTCGGTGTCCCAGTCGTCTCCCGCCGGGACAGTGTCCGTGTGGGCGTTATAGTTGAGACGTCTGCCTGGTCCACTGCCCTTCATTACGCCGTAGACGTTGGGTCTCCCGTCGGCGACGTACTGGAGCTCTGTCTCCATCCCGTAGCTCTCCAGCTTCTCCTTGATATAGAGGGCCAGCTCCTCCTCTTCCCCAGTGACCGACGGGATTGTTATCATCTCCTCGGACAGCCTCACCGTGTAGCCGTCGTCGAGGCGCTTGAGAACGTCATCGATCATGGTGAAGAGTATTGAAGAATGGGGCTTTAACGTAATTGGTGGAGGCTATCCCCCGAGGAACTTGTCTGCCACCAGGGCGTAGACCTTGCTCACGGGGGGCAGCGAGTCCAGGAGGGTGTACTCGTTCTTCTGGTGTGCCCCGCCCTGGAACGGGCCGAGGTGTATGCATGGTATCCCGCCCTCGCCGGCGAATGTGTTAGCGTCGGTTATGCTGCTCTTGTACTCGAAGCAGGGTTTCACCCCCATTACCTCGGTGTACGCGTCCTCGAAGACCCGAACCAGCGGCTCGTTCCTGTCCATGACGTAGGACGCGTAGTACGGCGGCTTGATCTCTACCTCCACCTCTGCCTCCAAACCCAGGGACCCCACCAGCTCCTCCATGTCCCTGATCACCGACTCCTTTGTCTCCCCGGGGACGGTGAGCCTGTTGACCTCGAACCTGCAGTACGCCGGCACCACGACGCTGTACCTCTCGTAGCCCCCCTCAATCTTCAGCGTCGAGTAGTTCCCCCTGAACCGCGGGTGCTCTGGTATCCTGAGCTTGCTCAGGTTGGCTAGGATGACGGCCGCCTGCTCGACGGCGTTTACGCCGAGCTCGGGGCTGAACCCGTGAGCCGCCCTGCCGCGTACGTGGATGTCGTAGAGAACCTTTCCGGTGATCCCGAGGGCGGTGGGTTTCTGCTCGTCAGCCATGTAGGGCTCGGCGAGGACTATGGCGTCCACCTTCCCGTAGTCCGTCTTCAGCATCGCCTTGGCTCCCTCGCCGTATGCCTCCTCGTCGATGACGCCGCTGAAGCTCAGCTCCCCCGGGAACTCGTGCCCAGACTCGACGTATGCGCGTATGGTGTTGAGTATGCACGCGATGCCGCCCTTCATGTCGTTGGAGCCCAAGCCTATGATCCTGTTCCCGTCCACCACCGGCTCGAAGGGGTCCGTGTCCCAGCCGTCCACGACCGGGACCGTGTCAAGGTGCCCGTTGAAGTTCATCCTCTTCCCCGGCCTCGCCCCCTCCAGCCTCGCGTATATGTTCGGCCTCCCGGGCTGTGCCTCATGCAGCTCCGTCTCGAGTCCAAGCGAGTCCAGCTCGTCCTGAAGATAATGGGCAAGTTCCTTTTCGTCCCTCACCACCGAGGGGATTCGTATCATCTCTTTGAGCTTCTCGACGGCGTAGCGGTCGTCAAGCTCTCTGAGGACGTCTTCGATCATGGCAGACAAACAGAGTAAGGGTAGTGCTCTATATCGTTTCCCATTGCTGGGCCAGCTATTATCGAGTTGAACGGCGATTCATACCATGGTTTTATTAACCCTTTGGGTTCAGGCTTCTATGAAGGCTAAAAGTGGAAAGAAAATGGGTAAAGTAATTCGAGTAGATATGGAGAAACTCACAGCCAAAGTCGAGAACCTGCCAGACAAGTACAAGAACAGGGGCGGGAGATGGCTCACCGACAGCTACCTATGCGACGAAGTCGACCCCACCTGCCACCCCCTCGGACCCAACAACAAGCTGGTCTTCGCACCAGGGATAGTCACAGGGACGAAGGCGCCGAGCTCCGGCAGGATATCCGTTGGGGCAAAGTCGCCTCTCACAGGGGGCATCAAGGAGGCCAACGCGGGCACACCCTTCGCCGAGCAGCTGGCGCAGCTGGGGTACACCGCCATCATGGTCGAGGGAGTCCCCAAGGAGAAGGGCAAGTACTGGCAACTAGAGGTCGATAAAAATGGCGTCAAGCTCAACGAGGCAAAGACTGGGATAGGCGACGTGCTCTCCAAGGCCTATGGGGAGCTCTTCAAGAAGCATGGTAAGCATGTCGGCATCGCAGCCATAGGCTTAGCCGGAGAGCAGCAGCTGGCAGCCTCAGGGATCTGCTTCAACGACATAGACGGCAGGGCAGCAAGGTACGCCGGCAGAGGCGGCCTCGGCGCGGTGATGGGCAGCAAGGGCCTCAAGTACATCATCGTGGACGACAAGGGAGCCAAGGGAGTCGAGATCAAGGACAAGAGCCTATTCAACGAGGGAAGGCAGAAGCTGGCCAAGGCTCTGACAACCCACGACGTCACCAAGAAGGGAGGCACCCTCAACTCCTACGGCACCGCGGCACTCATCAACATAATGAACGAGGCAGGCGGCCTGCCCACCAGGAACTTCCGTGAGGGACGCTTCGAGGGAGCCGAGAAGGTGTCAGGGGAAGCCATCAAGGAGGCATGCGAGAAACGTGGAGGAGTAGGGGCGACGGGTCACCCGTGCCATGCGTCCTGCATCGTCCAGTGTAGCAACGTCTACCCCTACGAGGACGGAACCGAGCACGTGAGCTGCATCGAGTACGAGTCAGACTGGGCGTTCGGCCCCAACTGCGGCATAGACAACCTGGACCACATCGCCGAGCTGATACGCCTCACCAACGAATACGGGCTCGACACCATCGAGATGGGCGGGACCATCGCCGTCGCCATGGACGGTGGCCTAGCCGAGTTCGGGGACGGAGAGAAGGCCATCGAGATGATGAAGGAGATCCACAAGGGATCGCCGCTGGGCAAGATACTCGCGTCTGGCGCGGTCACCACCGGGAAGACCCTGGGAGTGACGAGGGTCCCCGCGTGCAAGGGCCAGAACATGCCGGCCTACGAGCCGAGAGCCGTCAAGGGCATCGGATACGTGTACGCCACCAGCACCATGGGTGCAGACCACACGGCGGGTTACACCATCGCACCCGAGATCCTCGGTGTAGGCGGCTCCGCCGACCCGCTGGACACCGACAAGTCAGCGCTGGCCCGCGGCTTCATGGACACGACGGCGTTCCTCGACTCGACCGGGTACTGCCTCTTCATCGCCTTCGCCATCCTGGACATCCAGGAGGGCTTCGACGGCATGGTGGAGAGCGTCAACGGCGTCCTAGGCACCAGCTGGACAAACGACGATGTAGCAAGGATCGGCAAGGAGATCACCGAGATGGAGAGGGCGTTCAACAAGGCTGCCGGCTTCACGAAAGAGGACGACAGGATGCCCGAGTTCATGAAGCTGGAGAAGCTGCCGCCCCACAACGAGGTCTGGAACGTATCCGACTCCGATCTAGACAAAGTCTTCAAGTAAACCCACCCCCCCTTTTTATACGATGAAGCTTGAGATCCACCTCTACGGTAGGCTCAGAAGGTATGCGGACAACCTGGACCCCAGGAAGCCCTCAGTCATAATTATTGACGTACCCAGCGGCACCACCATCAGAGGAGTCCTGGAAAAAGCGGGCGTGCCGACAAACGAGGTAGGCACCAACATCTTCCTCAACGGAAAGTACTCGTCGCTGGACAGGGTGGTGAAGGAGGGAGGCCGGCTGGGCGTGTTCCCCGACGACATGAACCTGCTCTACAAGTGGCACTTCACGAAGGAGTGACAAAGATGACGATCCTGGTAAAGGTCTACGCGACGCTGAGAACATACACAGGCGGCGAAGGCACGCTCTACATGGATGAAGCCGAGACCGTAAAGGATATCCTGGACAAGCTTGGCGTCCCCGAGAAGGACGTGAAAAACGTCATAGTTAACGGGCGGAAAAGAGACGTAGACCATCTACTCGCCGACGGCGACCGGGTGGCGCTTTTCCCGCCCATCGCCGGAGGCTAGCTCAGCGTCTTAAGCTGAGAGCGGTACATATCCGCGATCTCCTGGACCGTGGTGGCCTCCTCAGCAGACTTGTCGTCCCGCCAACGGGTGAACCTAGGGAACCTGATGGCCAGCCCAGAGCCCCCCCTGATCTCGTCGAAGGCCGCCGTGTGCATAGGGCTCAACGTGATCTCGTCGCCGAGCACCTCCATGACGACAACGGGCTCGAACCATACCTCGGCATCCATCAGCGACTCCACGCGCGCGTGCCTGTGACTCAACCTGTGAGGCTCAAGCATCCCAAGTGTCTGCTCCAAGTTCTCATCTGTAAAGCCTGAACCGACCTTACAAACCGTCTTATAGACATCGGACTCTGGGTCGTACGCTGCGACAAGTAGGGCTCCGTAGCTGCCCGCCCGGCGGCCCCGGCCGTGGAAAGCGCCTACGACCACCAGGTCGACGTGGTCCTGCATCTTGCTCTGGTAGCTTCGCTTGAGCTTCACCCAGAGCCACGACCTTGCGCCCGCCCTGTAGACGCTGTCCACGCCGGTGGACTTGACGACGAGCCCCTCGGTGCCGTCCGCTATGCTCTGCTGGAAGAACCTGTCCAGCTCCGCGGGGTCGGAGGTGACTAGGCGCTCGACGAGCCTGTAGTCGTCCTTCTGCACGGTTATGCTCTCCAACACGTTGATCCTCTCGGGGTAGGGCTCCAGGGTGAGGTCCCTGCCGTCGGCGTAGAGACAGTCGAACAGGTACACCCTTACGGGTATCCTCTCCATCATCTCCTCTATGCCGTACTTGCGCCGCCGCTGCATCAACGTCTGGAAGGGACGATCCTCCCCAGTGTCTGGGTCGTAGGCCACCGCCTCGCCCTCGACGATGGCGTCCTCGGCGGTTATCTGGGTCCTCGTCAGCTGGACCGCGTCGGGGTACATGTAGGTGATGTTCTCCAGACGCCTGCTGAAGATGTTGACCCTATCCCCGTCCTTGTGTATCTGGAACCGCTCGCCGTCAAGCTTGTACTCGGCGCTGCACCGGCCTTCAAGCTTCTCGATGATCTCCTCCGCCGTGGAGAGCCTCTGGGCCGCCATGACCCTTATCGGGGAGCCCACCCTGACGTGGAAGTTCTCGATGGCCTCTAGCCCCTCCTCCTCAAGGGTCCTAGCCACCAGGCCGAGGTCGCTGCTCAGGTTGTACGCCCGCTCCAGGACGCCTCGCCGCTCCTTGGAGCCCGTGTGGGCCTGGGACAGGGCGTCCAGTATGGTCATGTCGCCGATGCCCAGCCTGAGCTTCCCAACCACCATCCTGGCGAGGTACCTGGCGCCCAGGGGGGAAGAGTCTGCGAGGAGGCTTCCCAGGTCGTCCATCTTCTGCTTGGAGCTGCCCTGCCCCTCGCGTCTAGCGATCCTGTCCAGCCCGCTGTAGATGTCGGTGACGGTGAGGTTACGCTGGAAGAAGCTGCCCTGCGTCTTGCCCCTGAGAGCCTCCTCCGCCGTCAGCCCGATGTCGCCCAGCTGAGAGACGAGCTGCTCCACCTTCGCCTTCTTTAGCCCCGTGACCTTGGTGAGGGTCTCGACGACCATCTTCTCGGCCATCCCTATCTCGGGCTCCCCCTTCCAGTCTGGGTGTATCTTTCCCTGGGTCAGGTAAACTATCTTGTCCACCTCGTCTGCCGTGGCCTCCTTGAAGAGGTCCGTGAGGATGTCCGTCATCTCCAGGCGCTTGGTCGTTGACTCCAGCCTGGCGTAGTACTCGACAAGGTTATCGTAGAGCATCTCTGAACAGATACCTTTCGGTGGATCACGTATTTATACGGTGTAGCTGCACGCGTCCTTGTCCTTTATGGCGTTGTACTCGTTCAGCGCCTCTATTAGACAGTACTCGCCCAGCTTCTCGGTGAAGAGGCTGAACACGTACTCGGTGCCTTTGCTCACCTCGATGCAGGTCAGGAGGTTGGGCGGGAAATAGTCGTTCCTCAGCCTCGACCAGAGCCTGTCCAGCTTGGGGTAATTCATGTGCCGCATGACCACGTAGCCTCTGTAGTGGGTGACCATTTCCACGTACTGCACGGCCCAGAGGCTGGCCAGGTCGCCGTAGTCCTTGATGGCGGGCGAGCCTCCCTCCTCCATAATTATGCTCATGCTCTTCTCTAGCTTATCCTCGTGCCTGTCCAGGATGTGGTCCCGTGTGGCGACTAGCAGCTTGTTTCCGCCCATGTGGTCGTTGGCGTGGAAAACCTCGTGGATCGCGCTGTACATGGTGAGGGTCTCGACGAAGTCCGGCATATCCATGGGGTGGTCCGATTTTGGTAGACGCTTGTCCAGTATTATGGTTGCCGGAGGCAGGAACGAGCCATACTCCATGGAGTTCCTGTTGCCACGTCTTACGTTCATGGTCAAGGCCTTGAAGGAGCCTCGGCTGAGCATGCTCCTCGTCCTCGAGATGTTGGGAGCCACAGGCAGGTTAAGCTGACTCTGAGCCTTGGAGATCATGTCGAGTGAGTCTTGGACGATCCGGTGGACGTCACCGTCGGTCAGATCTCTCCTCAGAGTCACAACATATCTAAAAGTCTTCGGTCGCCTGAAATAAAAACAACATGGTTCCGTGTTCTGTAAATACTGATAACTATTCCATAGTCCAAGAACATCTCACCATGACTCGGACGACGAAACACCGTTAACTGTGTTAACCATTATATAGAGTGGCAGAACCCTATCTGGTGATATCCATGAAGTTTGGCGCTCAGACAGAGTACGGTAAGCTCCGCAAGGTGTTGATGCACCGCCCCGGGGAGGGCATGAGGGTGGTCACGGCCGGCAACAAGAACGACTACCTATTCAGGGACCCGGTCTACTGGAAGGCGTTCCAGGAGGAGCACGACACCTTCGTGGACGTCTTGAAGGCCGAGGGGGTGGAGGTCGTTCTGCTCACAGACCTCCTAGACGAGAGGCACTCCCGGATCGCCGAAGTCCTACCGAACCTCGTCTACACAAGGGACGTGGCCATGGTGAACAACCTGGGCGCCAACATACTCAGGATGACGTACCCTGCGCGTTTCGTGGAGCCCGCGCTGATGGAGAAGGCGTTCAACGAGCTGGGCATACCCATCGCCCACCGGGTGACGCCCTCGGGAATGGTGGAGGGAGGTGACTTCGTCTGGTTCGACGAGAAGACCCCGATGATGGGCTTCGGCACCAGGAGCAACGAGCACGGCGTATATCAGATGCGGGACAGCATGCTCGGGAGATGCGTCGAGGAGTTCGTGGCGCAGCCGCTCCCCAGCTGGAGGGTGCACCTCGACGGGGCCCTCATGATGATGGCCCCCGACCTGGCCCTGTTCCACCCGGGCAGCCTGAAGCTGTTCCCCGCATACGTGTACAGCGAGGACGGCGTCGAGCTCATGTGGCTGGAGGACTTCCTCACCGAGCGGGGCGTCGAGCTCATCCACTGCAACGACACGGAGATCAGGGTCTTCGGCAGCAACATCATCGGCCTCGGCGACGGCAAGTGTGCCAGCTACGAGTGGAACGAGCGGATTATACCTTTGCTGGAGGACCGTGGCTTCGACGTCATCAAGATACCGGGCAGCCAGCTAAGCATAGGCGGCGGCGGGCCCCACTGCATGACATGCCCCATCCTAAGGGATTGACATGAATCTAGAGGCAGAGCTAAAGAAGCTGGGGCTTTGGCACCGCTTCATAGACAAAGCCGAGACGGTGCACACTGCCGACGCCTCCGAGGCCACGGGGATACCGCTCCACAGGATCACCAAGAACCTTGTATCCGAGACCAGCACGGGGGAGCGAGTGCTCCTCGTGGTCCCAGGAGACAGGAAGGTGGACCTGAAGGCGGCGGCGAAGGAGCTGGGCGTGACCAACGTGAAGCTGTTCCCCTTCAGCGAGGCCCACAAGGTAAGCGGCTACCCGCCGGGGGGCACCCCCACGGTCGGCTTGAAGATGAAACTGCGGACAGTCATAGACGCCGAGACGGCGGCGATGGAGACCTTCTTCTGCGGAGGCGGGTCGAGGGACCGGCTGCTGGAGCTTCGGAGCGACGAAGTCATAAGGGCCATGGGGGCCGTGGTGGCCTCAATCACGATGTAGCTTTACCCCGCATGGCGCCTTTTCGCCGTCGAAATAGACGCCGTCGGAGCCGAGGCTGAACCTTCCCTCGGCTATCAGCTGGACAGTCAGCGGGTAGATGACCCAGTCGCCTCTCTCCTTTAGCCGCTCCTGATGTTCGCCGACAACCCGTTTCCTGAGGGCCTTGTCCTCCGCTAACTGTTCTAGCGTGACGCCTGGAGGTAGCTCTACTGGCAGGGGCTCGCTCAGCACGAGTACCTCACCGTGGTCCACCTTCTCCCTCACGATGTGGGTGGTTGCCCTAAGCTCCTTCTTCCCGGCCAGCATCGCGTCCTCGACCACGTGTATGCCAACGTACTTGCGTTCATTGCCTTCCATGACTGTGAGGTCGGCGGGGTGTACGTTGATTATCCTGCCCGAGTACTCCTCCAGGATGGGCGGGGTCATGATGGTCATGTACCCTGCGTTGCAGATGAGGCCCAGGTCGTAGGGCGCTATCTTCTTCAGGACCCGTTCATCGAACTCGGGTCTTACGCTGAGGTCCCTCCGGGGGACGCCCTTCTCCTTGTAGAAGCCCCTGATGTCCATGCACTCGTACCCTACGCCGTACTCCTCCGCTATGTCCTTGGCTCTGCACATCTTGTCGCCGCTCTTCTTGGTCCTCGAGTCACTGACGTCGCTGAAAATGAGGACGACGTCGTAGAGGCTGTCGGGCTCCAGGCTTCTCTCGATGATCTTCCGCGCGTTGGTGCCTGAGCCGCTCGCGAAGCAGGCGACCCGCATCCTGCCCTTCGCCGGGTCATGGATGGGTTTAGGGTTCATGTGTGGTTCTCCTCTCCGTCAGGTTATAAGAGTGTCTGACATGGAGGACTGTTCACTTTCACCGATCTCTATCCGTTAAACCGATCCGTTTCACTTAAAAGCCTGGATCCGTTGTCGAGCCCGAGAAACATGACACAGGAACTAGTATACGAGGCTACAACGGAGACGCCCGAAATGGACGAGGACGACGGGGCGCTCACCGTCTGCAAGAACTGTGAACACGTGGTACCCAAGACGATGCTCTGCCTCTACTGCGGCTCCCCGATACTCTTCAAGATGCCTAAGAACCTTGATAAATAGGCTCTGAAGCCCCTATCAGGATAATAGGTCGTTTATTATTGCCGATATACGTTTCAACGACTTCTCGGATGAGTCGATGAACTCCACCCGGCTCAGCTTTAATCCCTTGTAGCTCTTCAGCTTTGCTTCGTCTCCGCAGATCACTATGATGGGTGTATCGATCTTCCACCGCACCATCTCCAGAAGTATCAGCTTCGGATCGATGTCGCTGAGCTCCGTGTCCAGTATGATGGCGTCGTGTTCTCTGCGGAGCTCCCTGAGACCCAGCCTTCCGGTGAAGGCGTGGCGGACCTCCACGCTTTGCAGCCGGGTTCTCTCAAGCCTCTCCAGTATCTTGGCCGCCGTCTCCTCGTTCTCCTCTATGAGGAGGATCGAGGTCTCTTTTCTTCGCACGACCTCCCGCTCGACGCGCATGGGTTTCTTCTCGACGGGTTTAGGCTTCTTCTCTTTCTTCTCCTTCTTCGAGAAAAGGCCGCCGAAAAGCCCCTTCTTCTCCTGTTTGGGTCCCTCCTCTTCAACAGCGGGTTCAGGGGGTGTCTCTATATCTTCCTCTTCTAGCCCATACTCCGGCTCTTGTCCCGGCTCCTGCGTCTCACTGGTTTCCGTATACGCTAACTGAAAATCCTCGGCCTCGCCTTCCTCGAATACCGGTTCTTCGGGGACACGCATCGACTCTGGTTCTTCGTACTCTGGCTCCTCGATTACTGGTTGTTCCGGCTCCTCTTCGAGATGCGTCTCCTCAAGCCTCTCAAGCCGTTTTATCTTAGCGTTTGTTGTCTCATCAGGTGTGATGATTTCCTCTTCTACGGCTCCGGGGTGCACCGCTTCTTGGCGTGCCTCCCTCATTGAAGCCATCTTCTCCGGGTCGATCATCTCGTACCCTTTTGGGTTCTCGAAGCAGATGTCTTTACTATGGAACTTCGTCTTACACTTGATGCAGTTATAGGTGACAGACGGCTTCCCGGAGACCGAGCCGCAGCCATCACACTCGTACATAGACTCGGCTATCGTGAAGCCCGCGTCGTCCTCGGCGTCGGGGTCATGGTACTCGGCCGGGTCGTATACGGTGCCGCACAGCGGGCAACGGCACTCTATTCCGTCGAAGTAGTCCTCGGCGTAGCCCGTGTAGCCACAGACCCTGTGCTTGATGACCTCCTTCTTCGTGATCTTCATGGACCCGCATCTTGGGCAGGATAGTACTATCATTACCACTGGGCTGTAGCAGCTTGGGCACAGGGCGACCGTGCCGTAGTTAATCTTCTTGATGTATCCCTTCTGGGCTAGGGACTCAAGCAGCACCCTCATCTGATCGCTGTCATAGTAGGTTAGCAGGGACGCGAGCTCGCCGTAGGCTATGCCGTCAGGCGTGAACTTGGGTAGGATCCTCTTGATCTTGAGGTCCTTCATCTGCTGGAGGAAGAACTCCTCCTCATGGTTCAACGCGGCCAGCGGTTTATCCTCTGATACCTGCGTGCTCTCGGATTCGTCCTCGAAGATTCCCAGAAACGTGGAAATATCTGACACCTATCGCCGTTGTTGAGACAGAGTCGTTCTGGTAAATTTATATTAGAAACGGAGTGATGAAACAGAACACTGGTTCATGTTTACCGCAAGCCACAGCCTCTATAAGCAAGTCTTACAAGCTTGGAGAACACGTATTTTCCATGGTTAAACCGGGTAAAGTCTTCATCTCCATCGACATGGAGGGCATAAGCGGGATAGTCGACTGGGCCGAGGTGGACAGGAACAACAGCGAGTACGCTTTCGCGAGGAAGCTCATGGTGGGAGACCTCAACGCGGCCGTGGAAGGCGCGCTGGAGGCTGGGGTCAAGGAGATAGTGGTCTCGGACGCCCATGGCGGCATGCGGAACATGAGGCCGGAGGACGTCCACGAGGCGGCGTACCTCGTCAGGGGCAGCCCGAAGCCTAACAGCATGATGGAGGGCATAGATGACAGCTTCGACGCCGCCCTCTACGTGGGCTACCACAGCATGAAGGGCACAGTGAACGGCATCCTGTGCCACACCATATCAGGGAGCGCCGTCGACGGGGTCTTCATCAACGGACGGGAGACAGGGGAGTTCGGGCTGAACTCCGCGTTGGCCGGCTTCTACGGCGTCCCGTCGGTGTTCCTCGCCGGGGACTACGCGGCGACCAGGGAGGCCGAGGCCTTCGTGCCCGGGATCACCACTGCAGCCGTCAAGTGGGCGGCGGGCAGGTACTCCGCGAAGTGCCTGCACCCCAAAGAGTCTGGGAAGCTCATCACCGCGAAGGTGAAGGAGGCGCTGTCGAAGCCGTTCCCCGAGCCGAGGCGCGTGGAAGAGCCCGTCGAGGTCAAGCTGAGGTTCACGTCCTCGACTATGTGCGACGTAGTGTCGCTGATTCCCAGCTTCAAGCGTGTGGACGGCCGCACCATGAGGGGCGAGTTCGTTGACTACCAGACGGCCATCAACGCGCTCCGGGCGGGAATCTATCTTGGGGGAGCTGCCGAGAGAAGGTAGGCTTCTTTCATCACCTTTTTTAGCCGTGGTTCCGCGAGAACATTAGGAATGTCAGGCCTATCCAAGGGATACGTATTACCGGCGATCGTCGTGTTGCTCGTCAGCGCGGCTGCTTCGTACATGTACTTCAGCCGCGGTGACGACTCGGTGACGTACGAGGAAGGCATCACGAAGGGCTACCTAGTCACAGACATGGAGATACCTTTGCTGGATGGTGAAGCCGTCAGGTTCAGCGACTACGAGGGCAAGGTCCTAGTGGTGGACTTCATGGCTCCGTGGTGTGTGCCCTGCAGGGAGCAGATAAAGGTGCTTAAGGAGTTGAACGAGTTCCCGAACGTCGGGATAATTTCCATTAATATAGACGCAAGGTACAACAGTAGCTACCTTAGACGGTTCGCGGAGGCGGAGGGAGTCACGTGGACCTTCGGCAGCTCAACCGAGGCAGGCGGGACATACCAGACTAACGCCATACCCACCATACTGTTCGTGGACGCGGAGGGAGTCATCCGGTACCGGGGCTTCTTCACGACCCTAAACCAATTTGAGCAGCTACTGCAGAGTTATGGCTGATGGACATGGAGTTGGCCAGCCTAGGCGTAGCTTTCACCGCGGGGATGCTCGCCGTGCTGGCGCCTTGCGCGCTGCCCATGCTTCCGTCTTACGTCGCGTACTACATGAACCTCGACGAGGACGAGAGGAGCCTCGGAGCATCCCTCGGCTTCGCTTTCACCGTAGTCACAGGGTTCCTCATCGTATTCATGGTCATCGGGCTCCTCCCCTCGTTCGCGTTGAACCATGTATCGTCGAGGCTCGAATACGTTGCACCGTTCATCGGGGCGCTGCTGGTGCTAATCGGACTTATGTCGGGGCTCAGCGACGTTTTCGACAGGATGCCGGCTGTCAACGTCTCGGCGCCCCGGAGGGCGGGCTACAGGAGCTTCTTCCTTTACGGCGTGGGCTACGGCGCGGCGTCCCTCGCCTGCAGTCTACCCGTCTTCGTACTGCTGGTTCTTCAGTCGTCGACAGCGGGCGGCCCCTTGGGCGTCTTCACGGCGTTCCTAGTGTATGGGCTCGGCGCCTCAGCCGTGATAGTGCCTCTCACGCTGGCCCTGACCTACTCAAAGGACTACGTGCACCAGAGGCTCGTCTGGCTGCTTCCACGGATCAAGAAGATAAACGCGGCGGTGCTGATCCTGGTAGGGCTGTACATGATTATTAGTTATTTCATCTAATGGGCTTTAGCTCGTCCTTGTTTAACTCGATGAACTGCTGGATCAGGTTCCTCACCATCTCCTGGTTATCCTGTGCTTTCATCTTGGATAGAACAGTGTCCAGTGTGGCGTCGATGATGTCCCTCTGGAGCGCCAACGCTAGCACCAGGAACCTTCCGTCGTCCTCGTCCACGGCCTTGTACATCGCCTCCAGCATCTCTCGGTACGTCTGGATGAACGGCGATTCACCGGGTTCCTCATCGACCACTCTTATGACCGAGATTGAAGTGTTCGACTTAGGTGTTAAAACTATTGTCTTGACCCGAGGATGCCCCCACTTATGATCAGCAGTGCGTCGACTATTACCTCCAGCCTCTTCCCTCCTGCAGATATCTCTTTGAGGCGGATCAATCCAAAGTGGTTGCTTCGCTCTAAAACATCTGACGGTTTAGCTGATCTAGACCTTGACGGGGAACAACTAACTCCCTTTTTTATATTGTGACATACGATCACAAAGTATGTCTTCCCACAGTGGCACGCTTCTTATGAGACGAGAGAAGAACAACGCGGCGCGTCCCGTTCTCCCCAAGGTAGACTACCACTGCCACATAAGCATCACAGAGTACAGCGACCCCGCCAACCCCACCGTCGTCACCGTCAGCCTGGAGGAGTTTCAGGCCGACCTCCAAGAGGCGGGCATCGACAAGGCCGTGGTCCTCAGCGACCGTCGCACAAGCCCCGAGCAGGTCTCCGCCTTCGTGGCGCAGGACCCGGAGCGCTTCATAGGGTTCGGGTACGTGAACCCCACGCTGCACGGCGCCGCGGAGGAGGTGCTCAGGCAGAGGAGCGAGCTGGGCCTCCACGGCCTGAAGCTGTACCCGTGCAGCGACGGCTACGCGCCCGACGACACCCACGCCTTCAAGGTCTACGAGGCAGCCTCAGGCATGGGTATGCCGGTGATGTTCCACCACGCCGGCATGCCCGACGCATACGACTACATGAAGCACACAGACCCCGCGCAGATCGACGTGGTCGCCCAGTGCTTCCCCGAGCTCAGGATAGTGCTCGCCCACTTAGGCTACCCCAGAGTCGAGGAGACCCTCTACGTCTGCAGGAAGCACAGGAACGTGTGGTGCGACATAAGCTGGCCCTACGGCGACGTCAACCACCCCAGCTTCCTCTACATGCTTTGGAGGGACCTCCTCGTGGCGCTGAACCTCGGCGTCATCGACAGGATGGTGTTCGGCACCGACTACCCCGGCGTCAGGCAGCGGCCCTACGTGGACATGCTCATGAGCCTGAACAGGTACGCCACCCACGAAGACCTCAAGATACCGCTGGACAAGATATCCGGGATGCTGGACAGGAACGTCCAACCCCTACTTCCTTAGGCAGCCCTCGACTACGCAGGGGATCTCCTCTACGAGGTCCTCCGGCAGGAGGTGGTACCCCTTCTGCTCGTATACCTTGTCCCCGGCGGCGCCGTTGATGAACGCCGACGCGCAGGCCGCGTAGAAGGGCTCGGCGCCCATAGCAATGTATCCGCCGGTCAGGCCTGTGAGGACGTCGCCGGTGCCCCCGACCGTCATGCCGGGGTTGCCGGTCCAGTTGTACCTCGTGACCTTCCCGTCGCTTATCACGTCCACGCTGCCTTTCAGAAGCACCACGGCGCCCAGCTTCTTCGCCGCCTTCTCCACGAGTGCGCCTTTCTCCTCGAAGCCTCCCTCTGCCTTCTTCCCGGTGAGGAGCTGGAACTCCCTGCCGTGGGGGGTGAACACCAGCGGCGCCTTTATCCTGGGCGTGGTCTGGGCGTACGCCTTGAGGCCGTCGGCGTCGACCACCATGGGGAGCCCCATCTCCTGTATGACCTCGTGTAGCCGCGTGTAGGCTTCGACGGTCTTCTCGTGCTGCCCCAGGCCCGGCCCCACGGCTACGGCGTCCACCCTGTCGAGGAACGGCTTAACCATCTCCAAGTTCTTTGGGGTGAGCCGTTTGCCGTCGAGCTTCACCGTTATGAGGCTCGGGCTGAACCCGGCCACCGCCTGGGCGGCTGTCTCTGGGACCGCGACGTAGACGAGGTCGCAGCCGGCGGCGTACGCGGCCATGGCCGTGAGCGCGGGGGCGCCCGAATAGGTCTCGCTGCCCCCCACTACGAGTAGGCTGCCGTGCATGCCCTTGTGGCTGTCAGGTTTCCTTTCGGGGTGAACCATGGCCACGTCCCCCGGCCCGGTGTAGAGCTCCGCCTCCGGGGGGATACCTATGGGAGCGACCACCAGCTCCCCCGCCTGCCTAGGCTTCTTCATGTATCCCTGCTTTGGCTTATGGAATGTTATGGTGAGGTCGGCCTGCACGCACTCCCCGTGGGCGACACCGGTGTCGGCGACCAGCCCAGTCGGTACGTCTATGGCTATCCTGTACGCCTTGGCGCTGTTCATCGCCTGAACCATCTGTAGATACGGCGGCCGCAGGGCCCCATGCATGCTTGTACCAATCAACCCGTCTAACACGGCGTCGGCCTTGATCTCAGGTATGAGGGACGAGTCCTTGATGACGGTGAGAGCGACGCTGGAGCTCATGTTCCTGACAGCCTCGTAGTTGACGCGGGTGTTCTCCAGCGTGATGTCCGCGGGGTCTCCAAGGACGAGCACCTCGACGCCGTAGCCCATGCCCGCGAGGTGGCGGGCGGCCACGAAGCCGTCGCCGCCGTTGCCGCTGAGCCCCGACGCGACGACTATCCTGGAGCCAGGTTTGAAGCGCTTCGCTGTCTCGTCTGCCACGGATTTGCCAGCCGCCTCCATGAGCATCTGCGTAGAGACGCCGAGATACTCCGAGTTCATCTCCACGGCGATCATCTCGGAGACGGTGAGGTACTCACCCAGTATCACCATTCACTATCACATACCTTTCTTTACTACTGTTTCTACGATCTAAGATATTATATTTAGTCTCAGACTATTGGATAATTATGAAAATTCTATTCATCGCCGGAAGATGGGCCCAGAACATAGAAGAATCGAAGAACTACCAGGCGCTGGCGGAGAAGGCCGAGGTCGATCTGACGAGCGAGGAGGATCAGGGTGTCCTGGCCGCGAAGGCCGAGGACGTGGATGTCATCATCACGGGGGCTCCCGTGTCCGCGGAGATGATCAACCGGGCGAAGCGGCTCAAGATGATCCAGACGACGAGCGTCGGGTACAACCGCGTAGACGTGGACGCCGCGGCCGCCAACGGGGTCATCATCTGCAACGTAGCGGAGGCGAACGCGAACAGCGTGGCCGAGCTGGTTTTCGGACTCATACTGGACGTGGCGAGGAGGATATCCGCCCACGACCGTCTGCTCAGGGACGGGGGCTGGGCCAGGTATCACGTCGAGAGGCAGGTAGAGATCCGGGGGAGCACCTTGGGCATCATCGGCCTCGGAGCCATCGGGAGCCGGGTAGCCCAGATCGGAAAGAACGCGTTCAACATGAGGATACTCGCGTGCGACCCCTACATCATACCCGAGCGAGCCGAACAGTTCGGGGGCAAGCTCGTGGACATGGAGACCCTACTGAAGGAGTCCGACGTTGTGACGACGCATACACCCCTGAACGAGGAGACGAGGCACCTCATAGGTGAACGCGAGCTCAGCCTGATGAAGCCCACGGCCATACTCATCAACACGTCGAGGGGGCCAGTGGTGGACGAGAAAGCCCTGATCAAGGTCCTGAAGCAGGGAAAGATAAGCGGCGCCGGCCTCGACGTCTTCGAGACCGAACCCATGGAGAAAGACAACCCTCTCAGGAGCCTCGACAACGTCGTGATGACCCCCCACATAGGCTCGACCCCCGGGGCCCTCAGCCACATGCTCGACGTCGCCATCGACAACGTGCTGCGGGTGGTGGAGGAGAAGGAGCCCTTCAGGATCAAGACTCCTGACACCTACTACACCAGCGAGAAATGGAAAGAATAACCCCTCCCTTTTTTTTCACGAGGGCTTCTCAGCTTCTCGGGAAGAGGGGTCTGTAGTCCGAGGCTTTCATCAGGAGCTCCCGCTGTTCCTCCAGCTCCATGGGGCTGAAGTTCTCAGCTACCTCGATCTGCATCCTCGCTATCTTCATGTCCGATGAGGTGGCGGCCGTCGTCACTGGCTGCGAGAGGGTGAACCTGAGGGCCTCCCCAATCTCATCGCGGGCAGTGAAAGGCTGATACCATGTGTTCCGGGTCCTCTCCTCCGTGGGATAGGGCCCCTTGGCTACGGATTTCATGGCTATCACCCCGATGTTCCTCTCCCTGGCCTTCTCGAGGACGGGCTCGTAGTCGTTCCGTGGCTCAGGGTGGGCGTGGAGGACGTAGTTCACTGGGAGCAGGACCTTGTCGAAGTCATGTAGCTCGAGGGCCTTGAGGATGTTCACGGGGTTGTGGCTCGTGATCCCTATGTGGTTTATCAGCCCCTCCTCCTTCGCCTCCTTGAAAGCCTGCAGCGCCCCGGCCTTCCCTACGACCGTCGCCAGGTCCCCGGGGGTGTCGAGGCCGTGGAACTGGTAGAGGTCGAAGTAGTCGGTTTGCAGGCGTTCAAGGCTCCGTCTCAGCGCCTCCTCGGCCTCTTTCTTCGTTCTCTCCCGGGTTTTACAGCCGAGGAAGATGTCGTCCCGGTACTCCTTCACCCATTTGCCGAGCTTCACCTCGGCGTCACCGTAGGTGGGGGCGACGTCGATGTGGTTCACGCCGCCGTCCAGGGCGTGTTTCACGAAGGCGTCTCCCTTCTCCCGCTCTACCGGGTAGATGAAGACGGCGCCTCCCAGAGTGACAATGGAGCTCCTGTGGTTTGTCTTACCTAGAACTCTTCGTTCCATCGTGGTTAACTATGGACGCGATTTTAAATAAACCCTGCGCGCATCCCCTGAGAATCCTGTTTTATACTCTCCGCAACGATACTTTTCTGGAGATAGTTTTGGTGATCATAGGAGACGGCGCCCTCAGGGAGCTGGGGGCGAAGATACTCGAGGCCGCCGGCACCCCCAGTGAGGAGGCTGCCTGGGTCTCGGACTGCCTCGTGCTCTCCAACCTGAAGGGGGTTGACTCCCACGGGGTCCAGCAGATACCCGGATACGTGAAGGCGATAGAGGATGGTTTCCTCAAACCGGGGGCCAAGGCCACGCTGCTGGAGGAGAGAGCGGCGACGAGTTTCTACGACGGAAACTGGGGCTACGGCTACTCCATCGCCCGGGAGGTGATGGCGGCGACGGTGAAGAAAGCGAGAGAGGCTGGGGCAGCCTTCTCTGGCATAAGGAACGTCCACCACATCGGACGTGTTGGGAAGTGGGCTGAGCTCGCCCTCGACGACGACATGATAGGTATCGCCAGCCGGGCGGGGTCTACATCGCACCCTGGGGGGGCGTCGAGAGGAAGCTCCCCATAGCCCCCATCGCCTTCGCGGTACCCACAGGGAAATACTCCCCCATCGTGGTCGACATGTCCCTTGGCCCCATAGCCGGCGGGCGCACCGCCATCCTCGCCCAGCGGGGTATGAAGGTCCCCCTAGGCTGGTACATAGACGACGACGGGAAGACCCACGACGACCCCAAGATATTCAACGAGGGGATGGGGGCTCAGCTCCCCCTGGGGCAGCCCGGGCTCGGGTACAAGGGGATGGCCCTGTCTATGATGATAAACATCCTCGCGGGCCCCCTCCTGGGTCACGTCGCCACTCAGACCCACGCCTTCAGGAGATGCGGGGTATTCCTCGGGGCCATCGATCCCGAGGCCTTCACGCCCCTGGAGACCTTCAAGGAGGGGATGGACGCCCTCATCTCTGACATGAAGTCCTCCCGCCTCGCAGAGGGCTTCGACGAGATCACTGTTCCCGGGGAGCCCGAGTGGAGGACGATGGAGAGGCGCCTCAAGGAGGGTATCTACCTGGACGACGAGATATACGGGAGGATACTGGACACCGCCAAGAGGCTGGGTGTCAGCACCTCGGGGTACGAGGGAAAGCCCGGGAAGGAGAGCGTCGTCCACCCGTCCTACACCCTGAAGGACATGTACAGGTAATTCAGGGTAGTCCGGGAAACCTCCCTTTTTTCTTCTTGGAAGTCTTAAATGGTCATCCACCCCAATCATGAGTGATGTTCTATGAGCGGGATGTCTGAGGAGGAGATCCTGGAGGGGCTCAGGGAGATAGACACCCCCACGATCTCAAACGTCGTCGCCACCTACCCAAAGTCCGAGGCCTGTCTAAAGCTCTACGACGCCTGGTACGGCGAGTGGTACACCGACACCTCCATCAAATGCGTCTACCCAGAGATGAAGCCTGTCGTCGGCCACGTCGCCACGGTGGTCTTCTGCGAAGCGTCGGAGAAGTACACGGGGGTAGGCCGCTGGGCCCTCCCTGAGCACATCGACTCCACCGATAAACCTGTGGTCCTCGTGGCGGAGCAGCAGTTCCCCCCCGAGCTGGCGAACCGAGTCGGCCTCTTCGGTGAGATGATGACCACCCAATACAAGGCTTTGGGTGTGGCGGCGGTGGTGACCAACGGCCCCATGAGGGACATTGACGCCATCAAGCCCCTTGAAGTGCAGTACTTCTGCACCGGGACGACGCCGGGCCACGGGGATATGATGGTGAAGGCGGTCGGTGTTCCCGTCACTGTCGGGGGCATGACGGCGATGCCCGGGGACATGGTCCACATGGACCTCCACGGGGTGGTGAAGTTCCCGGCGGAGTACAGGGAGGAGGTCCTCATCAGGGCGAGGAAGCTACTGGAGGACGAGGCCGGGAGTGCCGCATTCTTCAAGGACCCAAAGTTCAGCTTGGAGAGATGGAAAAAAAGGTCTAGCTCGGCCAAAATAGTATAATGACATGTAACGCAACCTTACTTTTACCACTTTTCTGTTTTAACATACGATACGATGCATGCACAAGCATTTCTCACCCAGTATCATACAATCGTTCTTCACTCGGCTTCTCCGGCTAAAAGCCTCACGCAAGCTCGGAGACAGAGCCCACCACGGCGTCTGCCCCCGCGTCGAGTAGCTCAGTGCCGCCGACGCCCACGTTGTATGCGACCCCTGCGTTCCTCGCCGCCTGCGCGTCCGTGGGCTGGTCTCCGACGTAGACGGTCTTCTCCGGCGAAGCTCCAGCGAGCTCGCACGCCTTGAGAATCATGTCGGGAGCGGGCTTCCCCTCTTTCACCATGTCGGCGCCCACAACCACGTCGAACAGTTCGAGGGCCCCCAGCGCCTCCAGGACTCCCCGGGTGAGGCTCGCCTCGCCGTTTGTGGCTACCCCGAGCCTGAAGCCCCTGGACCTCAGCCCTTCGAGCGACTCCCTAGCGCCGGGGAAGAACCGGGGAGTGTAGCTTCGTCTCTGGATCTCGTCGGCCTCGTCGTAGATGGTCTTGGACAGCTCGCGTGCCCTGTGCCAGGGGTGGCCGTGGAGGTAGAGGGCTACCGCCGCGACGGCGAGGTCCTCCCTGCGCGGCGCCTTGCTCAGGGGGCCGTTCATGTCGACCAGGAGGCTCTCCGGGTCCACTCCCTCGAGGCGTGCCCATGTCTTCGCCGCCTCCTTGCTGACCCTTCTGGTCATGGCCTTCATCCTGCTCTCGGCGAGCCGCCTGTACCTGGCCCTGTCGTCGACCAGGGTCCCGTCCAGGTCGAAGAGGATGAACTCAGCCTCGAGTTCCTTGTCGTTGATCCTTAGATTCGGCATCCAGCTCAGTCCTTACATCCCTAGGAGTCGTTGCTTCTGATAACTTTTAAATCCCCTAAAACCCAAGTTATCTCGGTGCAGATTTTGGCCACGGCGTTCGTCCTGATAAACGCGGAGATCGGGGCAGAGAGCGAGGTACTGAAGGGGCTGAAGGAGATCGGAGAGGTCAAGGAGGCCCACATGGTGTACGGCGTATACGACATCATCGCCCGCATCGAGACGGAGACGATGCAGGAGCTCAAGGACATCATAAGCTGGAAGATCCGTCGCCTCGACAAGGTGCGAAGCACTCTAACCATGATCGTAGTCTAAACCCCCATCCTATTTTTAACAACCTTTTTACAATCCAGCCCATAGCAGTGTTCGAACCCAGTTGACGCTCCACATCGGCCTGGACGACACCGACAGCCCCGAGGGCGGGTGCACCACCTACGTGGCGGCGTTGCTAGCGGAGCGTCTGCTGGCGCTGGGGGCCAGGTTCATCGACTACCCCATCCTGCTCAGGCTGAACCCCAACACGCCGTGGAAGACCAGGGGAAACGCCGCGGTGTGCCTCAGGGTCGAGGCCGACGAGAAGCAGGAAAACGAGGCGATAAGATCCACCCTAGAGCTCGTGGAGCGGTACGGGCGGTTCATGTGCGATAACACGAACCCGGGGGCAGTGTTCCACTTCGGCGAGGTCCCGGAGGAGGTAGTAAGCCTCTCGGAGAAGGTCGTCAGGCAGATAGTCGAGAGAGAGGAAGCCGAGGAACTCATCAGGGATCACGGGATGCACGCCTTCGCGTGGAAGAACGGCAGGGGCATCATCGGGGCCCTCGCGGCGATAGGAGGGACCCTCCGCGGCGACCACACCTACGAGCTGATCACCTACCGCACACCAGACAATTGGGGCTCCATTAGGAGGGTGGACGCGGAGTCCGTGAGGAGGATGGACGAGGCCACCAGAGGCAACACGTTCAACAACGTAGACGAGAGGGGGAAGCCGCTCATTACGCCGCATGGGCCCGACCCGGTTCTCTACGGCGTCAGAGGCGAGTCCCCCGAGGCCGTCCATGAGGCCTTCAACATGGTCGAGGAGCAGGAGCCTGTGGAGCGGTGGATGATCTACAGGAGCAACCAGGGAACAGACGCCCACTTCGCGTCCACGGCGCCGATATGCAGCCTCACGCCGTACAACCCCGCGATAATCGAGGGCGCCGTAGCGTCGAAACCAGAGACCATCACGGGGAGCCACGTCATCTTCAAGGTAAAGGACGGCTCAGGCGAGGCAGACTGCGCCGCCTACGAGCCCACCGGGAGCTTCAGGCACGTCGTCCGGCGGCTCATCCCCGGCGACGAGGTCAAGGTTTACGGCGGCGTCCGCCCCATGAACCCCGGGTTCACACTGAACACGGAGAAGCTGGAGGTGCTGAGCCTAGCGGAGAAAGTCAAGTTGAAGAACCCTAGGTGCCCGGAGTGCGGTGGCGGAACAGAGTCCATGGGCTCCGGACAGGGTTACAGGTGCAAGAAGTGCGGCTATAGGAGTGGAGAACTGGCGAAGGAGGTAATCGTCGAGCCTAGAGAGCTAAGACTCGGTGTCTACCTGCCTGACAGGGACGCGCACAGGCACCTGACGAAGCCGTTGGCAAGGTACGGACGGGAGAGAGACTACGTTCCTAGGGCTCTCTTCGAGCCGTGGATAGGCTTCCCCGCCCACAGAGAATAAGTACCTTAGACCCCAACTTCTAAACATGAAGAAGTCTCTTCCAGAGGATAAGTTTCTGCAGGATGGGCCTCCCACGTCGGTGGTGCTGGCCACATGCGTGGACGCCGAGGGAAACCCCAACATCATAACGTTGACTTAGAAAACTACCCTAAAACACCATCATCAAGTGGTTTATGCCCATAGAAACACACCAATTAGTAATAATCACATGATTATTACTCCGTGGGTAACAACCACATGGTTGTTACTCCAAAGCCAAATTATAAAAAACTTCAGTACCGAATTTATTTCCTATTCCGTGGCCTTGTAGCTGAAATTGGGGTGGAAACGTTTCCATCTAAACGTTACTATCAAGATAAGCTCATTCTAACTGCTGAAGAATTTAGGGACAAGCCAGCACGCGCTCTGATCGAATCTATTTCTCCGCTTCTTTCTTTTTTACGGAGGTTCTCCACATCCCGTCTTTCTTCCTTCCGTGTTCTCTGAGCTTTAGATCCTTCTCTTCTTGTTTCTTTGACATTGTTTTTCCCTCAGCTATCTATTCTATCGAACACGAAATTTAAATTGATCGATGTGCGCGCTTGCTTTAATTCAAGTAGAGGCATCTATGAGTTTGGTTGGAATTGCACTCTAATATCGCTCATGATTTTAAGACATTCTTGTGCGTATGCACTCACAATAAATTATTTCTTGAAAGGTTTAAAATTGTTACATTTATTCTCGTTTTTGTCGTCAATTAAATGCTGTATTCCTTCTTCAATTAATTGAGTTTCATATGTTAAATTACCTTTCGCTCTTTTTCTTGAATAAATCAATATTTCAGGTATATTGTGTCTAGAATCTCTGTGTGAACATCCGGGCTTTTTCTTTGCAGGTCTATCCATCCAATTATGTATATTACATACGTTTGCTGTTTCTCCTCTCCTTCTACAATCACCATAATGATCGTTCAAAATATAGGTCAACCTCCATTTTCCTTATTAGATGCGTAGGTTTTCTTTTTTGGGTCACAAAATTTTCCTAATCCATCCTCCTCAAGAATAGTTAGGTGCTTTCTCGCAGTTCGGGTATCCGTCTTAGCAGCTTTAGCAATTGTCTCCACATTAATACATAGATATGGATTATTTTTTTCAATTTCATTTAAAGCTTTTTTTACCCTTCGATGCGTATCTATGTTACTCATTTTTTAGTTCAAAAACAACTTAATCAATCGTAAATATAAATGTATTGCCGAGATACATTCAAAAAAATGATTAAACACATTTCACGCACACATGCGCGCGCGCAAAATCGTGCCCCTTTAATTATTTTTTTTTATAATGCCTCATAATCATTAAATACTGCCTATACAATAGGGTAAAATGCAAGCTCTTAGTCCAAAGGGTTTGTCTTTGCGCAATCGCGTACTAATCCTATTGGCTCCGGAAATCAAGAGCTTTAATATCCGGAGCATATGATTGAATTGCTTCACATATTGGTATTGCGTCATCGTTCATAATACATAGATAATCTTGTTTTTCATCTATCAAATGACTTATTACATTTGAATCAAAAAATCTCATACATCCATCCAGTTCCTCAACAGAATTTACTACCTCATTGTAAGCATCACTCCATTCAAACATTTTTATTTCCTCTTTTACTGATAGTTTTGGTTTCCATAATATCCAGTAAATAGGTCTTTTTACATAAGGACGAGTATCAAAATCAATGAATTTAGTAAAAGCCATCATTGATAAATAATCAGATCTTGGGCCCATGAAATGTAGGTATAGTGATATATCATCAATAAAATCCTCTAAACATTCTTTTATATTTTTACGAGTTAACCTACCAGGCATAGTGTCGCATATTAATCTTAATATTAGATCTGATGTCGAAATTAGCTTATTACATTCACTTCCGCTATGATATAAATTTAAATTATCTTTTTTTGTTGCCTCCCAAGCAGGTGTTAATTTACCATGAAAATAATCTGATTCGATTCTAATTGAATGTTGATGTTCATGAGTTTCAAGATATTTCCATATGCAGTAATGCGGGTATGGATTGTAAAGTAAATTTAAAAATTGATCAGGTGAAAATGCACGAGGATATTGATCTCTACATGTCCATATTTGCGTAGGAGTTGATGGTGGATAATATGTATAATAAACATCAATATAGGATATTTCGTCTTTTAATTCAGATATAAATTGACGAATGAAACTGATACTTTTATCGAGTATCTGTTCGGTTAAATAAGCGGCTTTATAGATTTTCTTTTTTCTTTCATAGCCTCTTGTAGAAAAACAAAGATCCATGACTTCATCATATCTAACCCTAAATTTATCACGATCTTTTACAGTGACACCACATCCAAGAATAGCCTTGAAAGGGAATTCTATACTTGGTCGTGTTAGCCAGCACGCATCAAACCCGACACTATTCATAATTTTAAAGTGGTTTTGCCCGTATTTTAATTTTCACATAAAAGAATATATTAAATAATTAGTATCGAGAAGAGTGATGTTTATTCTTTCAGAGTAACCATCTAGTTGGGGCGCGACAAGCTAAAATGTGAAAATGTTTGCTGAAACGCGGGGCTTATTGGAGCTTCGGGGCCTCTGTGATCCCTAGCTTACGTTCCAGCTCCTTTTCCTTGGTCCTCGCGTAGAACGTCGGTGTGTCCGCGCTTTTCCAGTTAAACCAGGTCTGCAGGTCGAACACGTTGAACCCGTATTCCTCGACAAGCATCCCGGCGCACCATCCACGCAGCAGGTGAGGGAACAGGCTTTCATCTATTTCTCTGACCTTACGATAAACTGTTCCCCGCGTGGTATGCTCACTGGGGATTATCTCCCCCGTAAATTTCTGGTGGGCCGGTAAAAGATACACACTCTTACAGCTCAGCAGGTAATCCGCAAAGTCCTCGACAAGCACATTATTAGGATCCCGAGGAATCTGAGCGGTCCTTGTGCTTCGCTTCTTATGCTTATGCACCGGGGCATTATAGACGTAGATCGCCTCATCGTTCATGGCGACCTGATCCCTTCGCAGCTTAATCGCCTCGCTGGCCCCGCCCCGGTACAGCCACGACCTCATCGTGGAGCAGGGCGAGTTCGCCGTCAACGTACCCACCACGGAGATCATCGAGGAGATGCACAGGTGCGGCGTCGTAAGCGGCCGCGACGTGAACAAGTTCGAGGACACCGGGCTCACGCCCATCCCGGCGCAGAGGATCAAGTCGCCTCTCATCGAGGAGTGCTACGGGCACCTGGAGTGCAGGGTGGTCCAGACCCACACCTGCGGCGACCACACCCTCATCGTGGGCCAAGTGGTCGCCGGAAGCGCCGACACGGACGTCATAGACGAGAGCGGCAACCTCGTCCTCGCCAAGGCGAGGCCGGTGATCCAGAAGAACTGGAGCTACCACACGGTCAAGAAACCCTGACCATCGGAAACCCTTTATCCGTTCCCGGAGATCGGTAACCATGTCTCCGAAGAAGGTTTTCACGGCCGAACAGGCCAAGAAGGTAGGCGAGAAGCTGGGCGTCGACTGGAGCAGGTTCGACGTAGAACAGTTCAGGGTCGGAATGGACGTGGAGCTGGAACACGGAAGGGTGAACCCCCACACCAACGTCACTGACGATGACCCCGTCAAGACCGGTAAGATAGCGTTAGCCCACCTGAACGAGTTCCCAGACTACTACACGAGGCTCCTGAAGCTGGAGCACGAAGCCGAGGCGTACTGGGAAAACAAGAAGTAAATCCTAGTTCATTTTTATTAAAAAGAGCGATTACTTCAAGCCCGATTATTTGACGGTAACCCCGTGCCTTGGGTTTAAATAGCCGGCTACATTCCAATAGATAAAACAGGGCTGAACAGGTTGTCACGTGGAAGAGAGTACGACGGAGCCATCACCATATTCTCCCCAGAGGGACGCATCTACCAGGTCGAGTACGCGCTGGAGCTAGTCAAGAGGGGCAGCCCCATAGTCGGCGTCAAGAGCCCCGAGGGCGTCGTCCTGGCCGCCATCGAGCCCAAGCAGAGCAGGCTGGCGGCCCCGATAAACAGCAAGAAGATATACCAGATCGATGAGCACGTCGCCGTAGCCATCGCCGGCCTGAGCCCCGACGCTAGGGTGCTCGTCCGGCAGGCCAGGTACGTGTCCCAGGGCAACAGGATGACCTACGACGAGCCGGTGGACATCGAGAGCCTCACCAGCAGCGTCGGCGACCTCCTCCAGACATACACCCAGAACGCGGGCGTCAGACCCTTCGGCGTCAGCCTCATCTTCGGCGGCGTCGACAACCACAGGGTCAGCCTCATCTCGACGGACCCCAGCGGTAGCTACCGCGGCCACAAGGCCCACGCCATAGGCCGCAACAGCGAGAAGGCCATGAAGGTGCTCCACGACCAGTATAGGGAGGGCATGAACCTCGACGAGGCCACCGCCCTCGCCATAGAGTCCCTCAAGGAGGCCGCTGACGAGGCGCTAACACCCGAAGACCTGAACATCTCCCTGATATCTGAAGAGCAGAAATTCAGGACTCTGTCTGCCGAGGAGATTAAGAAGTACTTCTAGACGCAGGGTTTATCAGTAACACCCGGTCTCTTCAACGGTGAAAACGTCATGCCAGGCAAGAAAAGCTTGAAGAAGATGGAGAAGCAGCAGTCGGCGAAGGACAAGACGGACCAGAAGTCCAAGGATAAGAGGGACAAGATCATCGGCTCCGTCGAGATACCCGACGCCACCAGCGACGAGGTAATTGGCGCCCTGAAGGGGATGAAGGCCATCACTCCCACCGGCGTCGCCTCCAAGTTCAACCTAAAGGTCAGCGTCGCCAAGAAGATGCTCAAGGAACTGGAGGATAACGGGACCCTGGAGCTGGCCGCTAGAAGCCACAACCTCAAGGTCTACGCCTTGAAGATGGACTAGATTCTCTCTATAATTATCCTACTGCCGCTTCTAAGCCCGTTGAACAGTTCTAGGCCGTCCTCTACGACGCCTATCCTGTTCACGGGCCCGTAGGGTCTCTTGTCTTCCGGGTAAATGGTTATCGCGTCTCCTCGGGGCCAGTACCCGATGGTCCCCGCCTTCACCTGATCGACCGGCTTCTCGGTGCCCCTCTTGATGCCGACGATGATGGAAACGAAGCCCATGGCCGGGGAGATCCTGGTGTTGAGGGGCAGCGTCTTCAGTATCTCCCCCACGGTCAGGGGAGCCGTGAGCCTGTTCAGGTAGCCAGTCGCTACTCCCCTATCGATCAAGGTGATCTTGATGGGTATCTTTGATAGGCTGTCACTCAACCTGTGACACCCCGTACTCCACTATCATCTTGGCGTAGTCCCTGCCGGTTGCCTGTTTGATCCCCTGCCACCCCGGGGACGCGTTCACCTCCAGCACCACGGGCCCCTCGGGACCCTCGAGTATGTCGACGCCGCAGTAGTCCAGCTCGATGACCTCCGCCGCCCTTAGCCCAAGCTCCAGCACTTCGTCGCTCATGGACTCTTCGACCATCTTGCCGCCCTGCGCCACGTTGCTCTTCCATGAGTGCGCGGGGAGGTACTTGTAGACGGCTCCCACGACCTCGCCGCCTATGACGAAGACCCTGATGTCTCTGCCAGGGTTCTGTACGTATTTCTGGATCAACAACGGGTGATGGAGCCTGTCCAGGGTGCGGTACGCGTTGTACGCGAGGTCCGTGTCCTGGAACCTCATGCTGCCCCTGCCCATGCTGCCGAGGATGGGCTTGTATATGACATCACCCATCTCGGTGGTCTTCTCGTAGGCCCTCGCGAGGCTCTCCGTCGTGTAGGTGGAGGGGACGGGTACCCCGTTCACCTGCAGCGTGTACTGGGTGGAGTACTTGTCCCTTGCCCGCCTGAACGGGTAGCTGCTGTTGATGACCTTGATGCCGGCGAACTCCATGTGCTCCAGGAGGCTTATGCGGCGCGTTATCTGCTCGCATGAGCCGCCGCCGTAGCTGCGGAGGAAGCAGATGTCGGCGTCCGTCACCTCCTCGCGGCCAACCCAGAACCTTGACCCCTCATTGCTTACCCATGAGGAAACATCCTCGGTGGATGCATCCACCGCCGTATGCCCGAGCCTGACGGCGGTATCTACGAGCTCCAGGCTGTTGGAGCTAGGCTTCGACCCATGCAGGACTATAATCTTCAAGTAGAGTCTTGAATACTCAGAATGTTGGGGTAATTAAGCATACTCATGGCTTCAATGCTAGTTTAAAAAAAGTGGAGCCTGTGACACGGGGTTGATGTGAAGACCGGCTCCGTCATTGACGCCCATGCGCCTCCTAACCACATTTTGGTAGGCTTTAATCATCCCTTTTAATAGACCAGTGGACCAATGGTGGATTGGGAATAATTCACTTTTTATTGCGTGTGACAACCATAGAGACGTGGTCTCACTACTCGAGGCAGCGATAATAGGCGTACTCCAAGGCGTCCTGGAGTGGCTCCCGGTCTCCAGCGAAGGGAACCTTACACTGTTCCTCGTCTCGGTGCTGGGCTTCGACCCCTCGGAGACCCTGAGCCTGGCAGTCTTCCTCCACCTGGGCACGGGGCTTGCGGCCCTCGTCTACTACAGGAAAGAGTCTTGGGGCATCCTCGTCGGGGCCACGGAGAGGGATAAAGACATGAGGTTAAGGCTCTTGGTGATGACCGGGCTCACCGGGGCTGTCGGTTTCCCCATCTATATGTACCTCAACGTCTCAGCCTACGTCGGTGAGGCCCTCCTCGCCCTGACAGGGTTGGCGCTCATCGCCACTGGCCTCATGCAAAAACATAGGAAGGTGACTGGAGAGAGGGACTCTTCAAGCCTCAGCTGGATCGAAACAACAGCTCTAGGCGTTCTCCAGGGGCTGGCGATAATACCGGGCTTGTCGCGTTCAGGGGTCACGACGTCGACCATGCTCCTGAGGGGGCTAAGAGGCGACGAGGCGTTCAACGTCTCCTTCATCATGAGCATCCCCGCGAGCTTCGCGGCCGGCCTCGGGTTGATGCTGATAGACGGGTTCCAGGTGACAGCCGGAGCATTAATGGCTGTGGTCGTTTCCGCCGGCGTCGGATACATGACGATCGGTGCCTTGATAGGGTTCGCTGAGAAAACGAGTTTCTGGAAAATATGTGTAGGTCTAGGCTCCCTGGCCTTGCTGGCCTGGGCTCCTAACCTTCTTTTTTAGGGTAGTTTTTGCTCTGGATTGAAGCCATCGCCGCTATTCCGTCGATGCTGGCAGATCTCAGCGTCTCTAGGGGCAGCGCCAGTATGATGGTGTTGCTCTGGTCCTTGCTGACGTCGTTGATGGTTGATAATATCCTCAGCTGCATCGCGTTGGGGTCCTTCATGTTCGCCGCGGCCTCACTCAGCTTCACGGATGCCTGGAGCTCGGCGTTCGCCTTGATGATGACGGCCCTGGACTCACGCTCGGCCTCGGCCTGTACGGCGAAGGCGCGTTTCATGTCAGTGGGCAGGCTTATGTCCTGGAGGCCGGCGCGGGTGATATCTATACCCCAGTCTTTTACCAGGAGATCGATCTCTTCCTTGAGCTTCACAGCTACCTCCTCTCTGTTCTCCAGTAGAACATCCAGATCATAGGTACCTATGATGTTCCTGATGGCGGTCTGCGCATACTTGTTCACCGACATCCGGTAGTCCTGGATCTGGAGTATGAGCTTCTCTGGGTCCTCTATCTTCATGAAGACCACGGCGTCGATGATGACGCTGATGTTGTCCTTGGTGATGGCAGACTGGCCCATGAGGTCGATGGTCTGTGTCCTGATGTCCACGCGCTGCAGGTTGTCCACTATGGGTATGCGCATGTGCAGACCTGTCTCAGCGATCTGCTCGATCTTACCGAACCTGATCACGGCTACTCGCTCCCACTGGGGGACGACGTAGAAGGTTGGGATTATGAAGACTGCAAGTATGACTAGGATTATTCCTAACCAAAACCACATTCTATTCTATACCTCTTCGTTACGGTCATTATTTGACCTAATGATATCTATAGTATACGGTTATATCAACATTATCTATATAGATAATATAGGGAAAATGGGTTACACAGAGAAGCTTTCGCTGTAAGGTTTCTCCAAAATGAAAAGTGCCCGGACGTTCTCGCCTGCCGGGATGCAGTTTTCAGAGCCAAAGCCCTGCTCTTTTGAAGCCCATCCCTGCTGCTCAGCGGTTTTCTGGCCCTTCGCCTCTTCGGCCTTCTTCCGCTCCCATCCGGGCAAAACTATATCATACCTACATACTATTTACTCGTTACCTTGTAAGAAAACATCAACATCGCGCCACTTTGTCCCCGAGACACACCGATTATTGTAACATCGTAGTTAAGTTTGTCTCATGGCTCCGGGACGTTCAAACATTGAACGGTACGATGAAACCACATATTAACATGGAAAGGTCATTTTACAAGATACATGCAAGATTATGGTTCCATCAAACGGCTTGAAGACCCAAGTTTCTAACACATGACGATATGTGCAGGTTAGAAATTGTGGATTCATTACAGAAAAAACATGGTTGAAAAGAAGTTGGGTGCTACTCTTCGACGTCTCTACGCTCTATGTGAATTGTAGCCCTGGTCACTATCGCGGCGATGGCTCCCAGCGCCGCAAGATATGGCGCGATCAATGCCCCGATGGCTACGGCCGTCACAGGGATCTCCAGTAATAGATCCCCTTTCTCGTTTCTGACGACTATCCTCCTGACGTTTCCCTCGGCAATGAGTTGTCTGACGCGTCCGATTAGGTCGTCGGCGGCGACGGTGACCTCCTCCCAGTGGGTTCCCATCGTCTCGGTCCCACAGTTGGGGCAGTACCTCGCCTCATCATTGATCTCTTTTCCGCATCTTCTACAGTATAGCATGTCTGTAAGTTTAGCGGACGATTATTAAAACATATCGCTAGCGACATAGGGCTTTAGCTGTTAGGAAGCACCACAGAACACCCTTAAACACAGGCTCCAAGTTAGCGTACTCCTCAGCCGTATTCCTATCGCCGCCACGGTCACCGCCGGTGCTTATCGAAGGATCCCGCGGCGAATGCCTACATTCATGTTTGATGATCACTTTGGGGGGGGAAAAATCGAACTGTATGTTCTGTGAAAAAGTTGGTGCGGCTGCCGGGATTCGAACCCGGGTCATCAGCTTGGGGGGCTGAGATCTTACCAGGCTGGACCACAGCCGCATAACTCTGCACCAGAATGCTTTTACATCCGTCTAATAAGAGTTGTCTCTGAATCTTTAGACCTAAAAAACGTATATATTAAATGAATAGAGCAAATCGAAAAAAAGTTATATATGGATTTGATGTAAACTGGTTAACGCCTTAGATGTGTGGGCCTGTAGCTCAGCAAGGTAGAGCATCGGCCTTTTAAGACTGAAGGGTCGAGGAAAGCCGTTGGCCAGGGGTTCGAATCCCCTCAGGCCCGCCACGAGGATCAAGGGAAGGGGAAGCATGGCCGAAACGAGAGTCCGGGAACTGAAGTACCGTATGATGATCACCGACCTGTTGAAGGTGGCTAGCGAGTCTCACACGTATCAGGAGCTCTCGGAGGTCCTGGGCTTGAGCCCACCGATACTGAGTAGATATATGCGCGGCCATGTCCTCCCCAGCTACTCCCGAGCCCAGGGGCTGTACGTGAAGCTCACAGAGATCACCAACATCAAGGACGCGCTTAAGAAGCGCATCATGTTCGACGAGGACGGCTACTTCGACAACACGCCCCTCGTCAGCGAGATCACTTGGCTCAAGATATTGAGCAACTACGCCATGGAGAAGTTCGCTGGGCGGAGAGTCACCAAGGTCCTCACGGCGGCGGTGGACGGGATTCCGTGCGCAACTCTGGTGGCCAACCTACTCGACATCGACCTCCTCGTAGCCAAGGACTCCAAGGAGGTGGGGATCCAGGAGTTCATCGAGGAGACATACATCCCGCGCGGCAGCGCGATAAGGAAGAGCCTCTACGTCCCCAAGACGGCGATAAAGAAGAAGGACAGTGTTCTCATCATCGACGACGTCGTCAGGACGGGGGAGACTGTCCTGGCTCTCGTAGACCTGGTGCGTAACCAGCGAGCCGACATCGCCGGCATCTACGTCTTGGTCACGGTCGGCGATGAGTGGAAGGAGTATCTTAGCAGCATCATCAGCAAGTACTCCTTCGAGGTGCTCATCGAGGTTTGACAGGTTTCAACAACGTTTTTATCGTTCCCCACGGTAGTAGCTGAGGCTTAGCCATGTTCAACCTCATCACCCTTAAGGACACCATAAGGATCGACCCCAGCATGTTCGGGGAGCCGCTTCATGCCGCGGCGTACCAAGAGCTAAGGAACAAGTACGAGGGGCTGGTTGACGAGGAACTTGGCTACATCATCAGCGTCATCGAGCTCAAGGTGAACCCCAACGGCCGGATAATACCGGGGGACGGGGGCACCCACCACCCAGTCGTCTTCGATATACTTACGTTCTTCCCCCAGCTCCAGGAGGTCATCGAGGGGGAGGTCGTGGAGGTAGCCGACTTCGGCACCTTCCTGAGGATAGGCCCCGTGGACGCGCTTCTCCACGTCAGCCAGCTGATGGACGACTTCATAAGCTACGACGAGAGGCAGGGAGTGCTGCTGGGCAAGGAGAGCGGCAGAACCATCAGCAGGGGAGACGTGTTCAGGGTCCGCATAGTGGCGGTGAGCTTCCCCCGGGGCCGCAGCGGCGGCAAGATAGGCGTCACGGCTCGTCAGCCGATGCTGGGGAAGCTGGACTGGATACTCGCCGAGGCGACGGGTGAACAGGAGGAAGAGTAGTGCCGAGAGCCTGCCGTACATGCAAGATCATCACAGACGAGAACGTTTGCCCAATCTGCAGGGGCACAGAGCTGAGCGACGACTTCTCCGGCCTACTCATCGTGCTTGACCCGGAGAACAGCCTTCTCGCGGAGAAGCTCGAAGCAAAAGAGGCTGGGAACTACGCCCTCAAGATAAGGTAAGGCGGCGCAGGAACTGACGGGGTTCAAGGATCTAAAGCTTCCCTTCGAGATGCGCGGAGACCTGAAGAAGCCCCTAGGCGAACTCATCAGGGGAGACGTATCAGATAACGTCGTCGTTCTCAGGGAGATCCTGGATGAAAAGAAGCCGCCCTGCTTCGCCACGGTCGGAGACTACGTCACGTTCTATGTCATCGAGTCTGGTCTCCACCCTGACTTGGCTGTCGTCGATAACCGGGTCATGAGGCAGGACGTGGAGCCTTTCAAGTTCAAAATGGACAGGGTCACTGTCAGCAACCCCGCGGGCACCATCAAGGCCGAGGCGCAGAGGGTGCTTCGGGACGCGATAACCCTTAAAAAGAGGCTCGGGGTTGTTGTTGAAGGTGAAGAGGATCTGTTGGCCCTTCCTCTCATGGCGATGATGCCAATCGGCTCCGTGATCGTCTACGGACAACCCCGTGAAGGCATGGTCGTGGTGACCTTGACAGAGGAGCGGAGAAGATGGGCCAAGGACTTCATGGCAGAGATGGAGGAAAACTGAGTTGAAGCTGATACTGACCTCGACGAAGACCAACCCCCTGTTCAAGAGGCAGGAGGTGGAGTTCAAGGTGGAGGAGCCCTCGACGCCGAGCAGGTCCAGCGTAAGGATCGAGCTCGCGGTGGCGCTACGCGTTGAGCTGAACCAGGTCTACGTCAGGGAGATGAAGACCAAGTCTGGGACAAGGACGACGGTCGGGGTCGCCCACGTGTACGAGGACCCCAAGATGGCTCTCAAGGTGGAGCCAAAACACATCATAGAGCGTAACATGTCCGCCGCGCCGGTCGAGCCAGAACCTGAGCCGGAGCCCGTGCCAGAGCCCGAGGAGGAGTGATCATGTCTGACACTGTGAGTAAACACTACGAGATCAAAGACGGAAAGCTCGAGCGAAAGAGGCCGTTCTGCAACAGGTGTGGAAGAGGCTACTTCATGGCCGACCACGGCGACAGGTACACCTGCGGCAACTGCGGCTTCACCGTCTTCAGGAAGAAGGAAGAGTAGCTAAACCGGCTCGACATTTTTCCATTGTCTTATCAGCAACTCGTCTTGATGAAAAACCCCATACCGTAGCTACGGTATAGTATTGTTGACTTTAGAGTGGTCTAAGATGAAGCGGCAGGTAGACGGGGAAAGGCTCTGGAGCTCCCTGATGGAGATGGGGCAGGTGGGGAGAGAGGGAGACGGCGTGAACCGCCTCGCCCTCAACGACGCGAACAAGGAGGGAAGAGACCTTTTCACAGGGTGGCTAAGGGACGAGGGGCTGGAGGTCCGGGTCGACCGCATAGGAAACATGTTCGGTGTCAGGAAAGGAGTTGACCGAGGTGAGCCTCCCGTCGTGGTTGGCAGCCACCTTGACACCGTGAGGGAGGCCGGGGTCTTCGACGGTGCGCTGGGTGTGCTCTCCGGTCTCGAGATCGTGAGGCTGCTCAACCAAGAGAACGTTGACACCGGGAGAGCCGTCGCCGTCGCCGCCTTCACCAACGAGGAAGGGGCGCGGTTCCAGCCAGACATGATGGGAAGCATGGTCTATACGGGGCAGCTCGACGCAGAGACGGCGTGGGCCGCCTCGGACGACGACGGCGTCACGGTCAAAGACGAGCTACAGAGGATAGGCTACCTAGGGGAAGACGAGTTCAACGCTGGGCATTATCTTGAGCTCCACGTCGAGCAGGGGCCCGTGCTTCACAGTGAAGGGCTGGAAGTGGGTGTTGTCGAGGGGGTTCAGGGCATGGCCTGGTGGGACGGGGAGTATAAAGGTGAGGCGAACCATGCGGGCACTACGCCGCTCCACCTGAGGAGGGACGCGCTGTTAGCGGCCGCCGACCTCTGCTGCAGGCTGAGGGATAAGGCGGAGGAGCTGGGGCACGGCTCGGTCGTTACCATGGGAAGGCTGCACCCTAAGCCGGACATTCGTAACGTGGTTCCCGGCGGGGCGTTCTTCACCGTCGACTTCAGGCAGTACGAGAGAGCGCTTTACGAGGTTGGGCAGAAACAGGTTGTTAAGCTCATAGAGGAGACGTCGGAGAGGCATGGGTTAGAGCGCCACCTAGTTCAGACGGTTGACGCGAAGCCGGTGAGGTTCGACCCAAGGATGGTCGAGCTCGTTGAGAGGAAGACGAAGGAGCTGGGGCTATCCTACAAGGTGATGCACAGCGGGGCCGGGCACGACGCCCAGTTCATGAGCCACGTCTGTCCGACGGCCATGATCTTCGTGCCATCCATCGGAGGCAGGAGCCACTGCCCAGAGGAGAGGACGCTGAAGGCCGACTGCGTCAACGGGGCGAACGTCCTGCTCCGGTGCGTGCTGGAGCTGTCGTCGGGGGTCTGACCACACCTCCCCTCAATGACTATCGTAAAATAGTTGCCGGTGGATGAAACACACGTGGAGGAGTCCGTTCGGAACTGTAATTTCTGTGGCGCCCAGACGGTCACCCCCTACCGGTGTCCTGGATGCGGCAATCTCTTCTGCCACAAACATCGTCTCCCAGAGCAACATGACTGCATAGCTAGAAGGAAACCTTCGATGGGAAAAGGACGCTCCAAACGTGTAAGCTGGGCAAGTCGGATGGTCCAACTGGTGATAATACTGGGTGTGGTGGGTGGAGCTTTGATAATTCTTCACGTGTTTGAGTTCGTCGATCTCTACGAGATGATCGAGCGCCTCCGCGGGTTCGCGGCTGGGTTAACGTGACTCCGGTGAGAATCACTACTTTAATATGGAAAAGATGACGCTTTATTCTGTCCCTGAGGTTGTCGGGAGAGCCCGTGGCCAAGTTAGGATAAGGCACCGGACTTCTAATCCGGAGATCGAGGGTTCGAATCCCCCCGGGCTCGCCAAAATATCCAAAGAGAATATAGATAATGAAAAAAGGATATTGTAGTCTATTATCTACAAATGTAAGAATGTTTAGTCGTAGGTGATTTTTTGAACCCAATTCGCAGCTTGAGTAAAATTCACTACGGTTTTTACTTTTTTTAAATTGTTAATTTTTTTACTAGTAATTACATCTCAAATGATCCCATCAACTAGTTGCCTCACAGGAGATGAATAAGAGTTTGTGGTTTATGGAGAAGGATGTTATCAGTGTTTTGTTGAGTATGTATCCGAGTTAGAGGAACTTGTCGATAAAAGCAACTCTAATTTAAGAGTCGAATACTTGGAGTCAAGTTATTTAGCAAAAAATGAGTTAAATCTACTTTTTGATGAGCTAGGAGTTCCAACCGAGTATAGCGGCTCTATGGTTGTAGCTGTCGAGAGAAGATACCTGTTTATCAACTATATCCCAATTGAATCAATAACCGAGTTTCTAGAAAGAGAAGGAGCAGAAGAGAGTAAGTATATAGTTCATTGGAATGAGTTAGAGGCTACCTACACAGTAATTGATGAATACGGGTATATTTACAAATGTGAAAAGGATTCATTCACCGAATGTATAGAACCGACAGCAGCTCAGAACCCTAATACAATGTTAATTGTTGTCGTTAGCGGATTATTGGATGGTATAAATCCTTGTGCATTCACGGTTCTTGTTTTTATGATTACAATGCTATATACGATACAGTCCATGGATGAAAAAAATAGTAACTTGATCTTGAAGGTTGGATCAGCTTACATAGTAGCAGTTTTTCTTGGTTACCTGGCCATTGGATTAGCTCTCTTCCAAGCAGTAACTATATCGGGAGCCTCGAAATTATTCGAAGTCCGGGGCTGTACTGTTGTTCATTTTGGGTTTAATTAATGTCAGAGACTCTTTAAGGGAGGGCAAACCTGCACTCGAATCCCTGAATGGGCTTGAGTATTATCAGATTAAACATTCGTAAGGCAAGTATGCCGACAGCTTTTCTGGCTGGGCTACTTGTTAGCGTCGTAGAGTTTCCATGCACCGGTGGAGTGTATCTCTCAATAATGGGGATGCTTGCCTCGGAAACAAGTTATGCTTTGGGTTTGATCTATCTCGTCTTGTATAATGTCGCGTTCGTTTTTCCTCTAATCGTGGTAACGCTGTTAATGCTTTTGCATGAATCTGAAAGCTTCTCTTTTGTTAGCTGGGGGGTAAAAGAAAAAAGGCTAAGGCTTTTCTCGGGGTTATTTTTTATGGGTTTAAGCTTGTATATGCTCTTGATAGTCTTGGGATTATCTCGGTAAGATCGATGTCTCTTGTTTTTCCAAGATAGTAGACGCCGGCGATGAGCACAACGAGCATAGCTCCGATGATAAACGGAGATATCCTCTGGGGTGAGAGGGTGGTTACTTCAAGGGCATCCGAGTCAGTGTATCGTCCTGCTTGGTCGTATGTTCTGAGTGTAAAGTAATAAGGTGTTTTATGAGATAGATCGACTGCACTATAGGTAGTTTCACTGCGTGACGAGATGCTTGTAAATGGTTCACCGATGTTATCTGGGTCCTGAGAGATGAAGATGGTGTAGTTATCGAAGTCTTCGTCCATGCAAGAGGTCCATGTTTGCACAATTTTCTTGTCTGTCACTTCATTTGGGTCATCTATTTGTATCTGTTCTGGTGGTTGGTTTATCTCTATTAGATGGGTTTCTTGAGGCGCGTCTTCTGGGTCTGATGCTTGGTTATTGGCGTCTGTTGCTACTATGTAGTACTCTATATAATCGGATGAAATGATTCCTGTGTTTATGTCTGCGCTGTAGGCGTCTACGCATCCGCCGCATTTTTCCATGGGGGATGAGTGGAAGCTTGTTTCTCCATGTGCCCTATAGTAGAGAGTAGCTGATACTACTTCTACGTCGTCTGTTATTAGAACGGGTATCTCCGGGGTCGCCCTGATAGTCGGCAGCCTCGGGGACATAATCCTCCTAGGCGGGTTGACCCCGCTGAACTGGACCCTGGCCAACTACATGGTCTTCATCCACTCAGCCGCGGGATCCCTCGCCGGCCACATAGTTACGTGGGTGGCCTATCCGGAGGACTGAAACCCTTAAGAGGGTAGCCTCCAAGGAAATACTTGGGCGGAGGAGGAAACCAAAAGGGATCGCCCGATCTCTCTATTTTTCACCTTCCTCCGCCCAACAGTTTATCGTTAGTTTAAACTTACGCCACCTGATGGCGTTAAATGTCCACTTTTTTGCGACAGAAGGCTAAACATCTGTTACCCATAATCATATATAGTTATAATATGTATCACTAATACAGATCGGGCGATCCCACCATGGCAAGGAAGAGTAAATACGCAACCATCTCCCTCCCCGTAGGCATATCGGACGAGATAGACGAACTCATGGAGGGGCTCGGATACTGGCCCAGCCGAGGCGCCTTCGTCCGGGAGGCGGCCCTGGAGAAGCTGAGGAGGGAGAGACAGACTCCCGGGAAAATCGTTCCAGAACCGATCTTATTGCTCGACCCGCAGGAGAATAGAAAGAATTGATTCCAGAGTTGTTGAGAACCACCCACATGGTATTCAGCTGGACGTTGATGATGGCTCCAATCCTCAAGTGGTGGATAAGACAGGTCAGATAAATGGAGAAGTTGAGGAGGCACCAAACTTGAATGCGACGAAAACCGGTCTCGCCACGATCCTCCTGGCTTCCCTCATCGGCGCCATGGTCGTCCCCCTCGCCGCCTATGCGGTGGAGACGATGGACGACCTGATCGATCGATTCGAGCTGATGATGAGCGAGACGATGGACTACCTGGATCGGGCGTGGGACGTGGCGAAGAGGTTCAGGGACCCCAACTACGACTACGACCCCGCCGACCTCGGCAACTTCACCCTGCCGGAGATACCCGTCGAGGGTGGAGGCTGAATCTGTTATGATACAATCCTCTTATTTACTCCAATCAAGCCACGACACCCTAGTCGTGGAGGCTAGAGCTGCCTTGCCCCTGGACGGGGGAGTAAAGTGCCGACAGCCCACGTGGGCGGAAGATGCGCGGGGCCATCTGCCCCGCCGGGGGTCTAACCCAGGGGATCAGCCCCCGTTAAACGGCCCGCAAAGGCCCGATAGCTCCCCAAAAATAAAGAAAGGAGGATAACAAAGATGAGAAAAGCAAACGTAACGATACTCGCAAGCGTACTAGCGATGATACTGGTAGCAGTAGCTGCAGGTGCAGGAACGATGGCCTACTTCAGCGACGTTGAGAGTAGCACAGGAAACAGCATTGCCGCTGGGGTTCTCAATATCCAGATAAAGGATGTTGACCAAGGATTTTGGGATGGCACTCCAGTAACGGCTTCAATGTCCTCACCACTAGGCGGATTGAAGCCTGGGCAGGAATTCTGGACGGATAAGATAGATCTGAAGAACGTAGGCACCATCGATGCCTGGTATGTATATCTTCACTTCCGTGATCTCGCCTGCGAAGAGGGTCTGAATCCAGAGTCAGAGTGGCCTGGCAACGTCAACTACCTTATGTACCAGATAGTCTTGATGGAGGTATGGGAATATTCCCCGAACATGAATGGCGTCGGTGGAACGACGACTACCACGTTCGATGCAACCACTTCCGATTCTTGGCTTGCATACTGGGGTGCTCCATCAGACGGATCGATTAGCCTACACGACATCGTTTACTATGGCGAACCAGGAGGAGGTAGCCCAAAGACAAGCTTCAGGCTGCACACAGGTGATGACCCAGCGCCAAGCGATGCTAGCAAGCCATGCCATGTAGTCTATCCCTACTTGCCAACTGGAAGCACTGTACAAGTTCAGTTTAAGTTCAAACTACTGGAAGGCACAGACAACAGAGCACAAGGCGATATTTGCAGCTTCAATGTTGACTTCATCGCAACACAGACCATAGAAGTTGATGCTTGGATTAAATAACCAGGTTGACTAACTCACTCTTTTCCCCCTTTTTTATAAAATAAAATCGAAGGATGTAGAAAAGTGAAGAGACGAAACGTAGTAACGAGCGCTGCATTGACCGCAATATGCATAGTGTTAATTATCCCCATAGTTGTTTACAGTTTTCCATTCATAGTGGGTGCTGATAGCTCTTACACCGTCATGAGCGGAAGCATGAGCCCCGCCATCAATCCTGGCGACCTTGTAATCGTCAAAGGAGAAGATCCCATATCCATCGGAGATATAGTGACCGTCGAATCAGGAGAATCTACCTATACTCACAGAGTTTTTGAAAAGCTGGAGGGTGACCGGTTTGTGCTGAAGGGAGACGCTAACGAAGACCCCGACCCAAGTTTTGTTGAAGCCTCCCAGATAATCGGAAAAGTGGTCATGGTGTTCCCATTTAGCCACCTATACACCCCGTATGGATTCGTCCTAGCGTTACTTGTTCCGGCAGCCCTTGTCATCGGGAATCAACTGTATATAGTCTATCAGCACACGAAGAGGAAGAACAAGAAGGAGACAATGTTATGGAGAAGGAAAAATAGAAACCTAGTTATAAGCACCAGCACATTGCTCCTAGCATTAATCCTCACCGTAAGTACGACTAGGCTCATAGCCCCTCAATTCATAGCAGGTAGCAGAAGCTACTTCTCCGATACAGAACGCGGTTCGGATAACATATTCTCAGCCGGCATCTGGGTATTTCCCAGCACAATAACATGCTCTGTTTCGCCATCAGACATTACGCTTGGCGAGAAAGTCACAATATCAGGGAGTATAGATCCCGTTCATTCTGCAGAAGTTACCATAATGTACTCGCTCGATGGGGTCTCATGGTCTTCAATAGCCACAGAAACCTTAGAAACGGTAGTTGGAAGCTATTTGTATGAATGGCAACCCGATTCTGCTGGATCATATCAGATAATAGCAAGCTGGAACGGCGACGATGACCACTATGGCGCGACTTCGGAACCTGTAACTGTATTAGAGGTGTCATGATGAGGGTCAGTAAATGGGTTGCCTCCTCAGCTATTTTAGCGGTTATCCTGGTAGCCTCACTTTATGGCTGCTACTCTTTCATCAAGTTGCCTTTGACCCGTAACAGTAACAATGTTGACCTAAGGTACACGCAGAGCGCTGATTATAGCTATACGGCTTTCGTAAAGCCCTCCCTTCTATATGACAATAGGACGGAGATAGGAGAGGGCGAACCCCTATACATAAAACTCGTCGAAACGCTAGACATCACCCTCCGGTACAACCTCACCCAGACCCCGACCCCCATAGAGATGGACAACATCAAACTGATGTACGAGGCATCGGCTACAATCGGCAGTGGAGGCTGGACCAAGACATACCACATGGCCTCCATGAAGAAGGAAGCCCCCGCCTTCTCCGAAACCTATACGTTGACACTAACTGAGATCGAAGGAATCATAGACACCATCGGGGAGGAGACCGGAGCCCGTACAAGTGCCTACACATACGAGATAAAACCAAATATCAGTCTCGACGCCTCGGCTGGAAACGAGACCATAGAACAAGAGTTCGCACCGATCCTTATGATAAAGTTCGAAGGAGGCCAGATAACGTTCGAGAGCCTTAGCAGCACCAAGTCCGGATCAGTGACGCACCAAGAGGCGAAGATCGCCACCTGGAGCCTGCTCGGATATCCGGTGGAGGTGATGGACCTTCGGGGGTTCTCAATTATCGCTTCACTTCCCCTATCCTTCCTACTCTACCTATCCATAGGGCATGTCCTCAGTGAGAGGACCTCCAGATCATTCATTGATAGGCTGAGCGGCGACGTCAGGGATAAGATCGTAGAGGCTCAGGAGCCCCCGGAGCGCATAGAGAAGTCCACTATGAAGGTGAACTCCATAGAGGATCTTGCCAGGATCGCGGAGGAGGCCTTCAAGCCCATCATCCACCATGACGATGTCTTCTATGTGCTGGATGGTGAAGTGAGATACGAGTTCAGTATGGCGGTCGTAGCAGATGTGGAAGAGGAATAGCATAGCCCTCTGCGTTGCCGCCCTCATAATAATGAGCGTCTTCGTGGGCGCGGGAACTTATGCCTATTACTCGGGTGAGGCCTTCATAATCGACTTCTCCTCATCGGAGACCATCGAGCCCGTGATCTCAGGCCTCAACCCAGGTGAAACGGTGCATATCATAATCAAGATCCCGAACAGTTATGTCCGGGATGTCACAGCCTGGATCAGGCTGAAGAACATAGATTGTAGCGAGAACGTTGTCGTCGAGCCCGAGAAGGATTGGTACGGCCTATACGGCGTGAGGAACGACATCGACGAGGTGATAACATTCGGATTATGGATAGACAGGGATGGGGACACGGGTAGCTGTAGTGCCCAGGATACTCTGGTGATAGATGAGGAAGAGGGTCGGCACATGGATGATGTCGAGGAGGCCATATCCCTCGGTAGAATCCCGGCATGGTCGTCCATCGTTGTGGTGAGCAGCTACCACATGGACGAGGAGACGGAGAACTGGGCCCAGAGCGACACCATGACCTTCGACATCGAGCTGACACGCGCGGAAGTTGAGCCCGGGCCTTCATATACAATGGGTAGTTCGAACAAGAAGCCTGTGGCGGACGCAGGGTCTGACCAGGGGGTCTACGTCAACGAAACCGTGATCTTCGATGGCTCGGGAAGCTATGACCCTGATGGCTCGATTATGAGCTGGAGCTGGAGCTTCGGCGATGGAGAGAAGGCCTCCGACGAGACTGCTTCACACACGTACTCGGAGCCTGGTACCTACACTGTGACCCTCACGGTGAAGGACTGGAGGAATGCGGAGGCATCTGACACCTGCATCGTCACGGTGACCGAGGAAACTGAGCATACGCCTCCGACGCCAAAGCCCGCCGAGTTCATCCTATCCGACCTCTCCATAACGCCGGATGAGGTCGAGCCCGGGGAGGAGGTCACCATAACCTTCACAGTCACCAACGTCGGGGAGGAGAAGGGAACCTGCACCGTAACCCTCAGTGTTGAGGGTGAGCCTATAACAATGGAGGTCACTCTCGAGGGAGGGGAATCCGAGACAGTTGAATTCAAGTTCACACCCGAGGCAGAGGGAACCTACGATGTGGAGGTCGACGGCCTCACCGGAAGCTTCACGGTAAAGTCCCCGCCCACACCGCTAAGGCCCGCGGAGTTCATCTTAGGCCTCACGGTCTCGCCCTCTGAGGTTCCTGTAGGAGAGGGAGTAACGGTCAGCGTCACGATAACGAACATCGGCGAGATGATGGGCACCCACACCCTAGAGATCATGATAGACGAAGAAACGCCCGAGGGACCACCCATCGAAACAGCCCTGGAGGGCGGAGCCTCCACAACGGTCACCATAAATGTGATTGAAGACCCTGGGGATCACATCGTAAAAGTCGAAGGCCTCACGGACGGCTTCACCGTGACCGCCCCCCCGGGCTTCGTCCTGTCCCCGGGATACATCGCCGGGATACTGATACTGATCATCGTTGCAGGCACCTCCGTCTACATGCTCTACAGAGGCGGACGCCTCCCTCTACCCAAGAGTACCCCTGGACCATAGAAACTGGGAGACACGGGTGTGGCGGAGGTTAAGGTGGTCCTGAGGGACGAGACGGACGGCGAGGTGATTGGGGAGGCCGTGGTCGCCTCGGTGCAGCCCGGGGAGTTGGCCACAGCGTCTTTCACGTGGTATACGTCTGGATGCTCCACTGGCGATCACAGGATCTCAGGTAGGCACACGCTGCCTGATGACGACGCCACCAATGACGGCGCCTCGGCCACCGTGTCTCTGGTGGCGCCCGCTGGGCCCATGACGATGCATGTGGGGGACATCGGCGGGTGGGCCACCAGCAGAGGCAATAGCGGAAAATGGGTGGCCTATGCCTCGGTGACGGTGCTTGACCAGGACGATGTGCCGGTGTGCGGCGCAGAGGTCCAGGCGGTTTGGAGCGGCGGCTATGTGGCCTCTGTGTCGGGTTTGACCGGCTCAGATGGGTCGGTGCTTTTCAAGGCGTCGAAGCCCGGTGGCGTGAGCGTCGTGTTCACGGTTGTTGACGTGAGGCACGTCTCAGGGGTTTATGACCCGTCTTTGAACTGGGATGGCGACGGCGACGGTGATGACTGTCGCGATTACGGGGCTGACGGCCCTCCTTTTCCTTAGCTTTATAGTTTTCATTTCGGTTTATGGGGTTGTTCAGGGTTTATACGGCGATTATGGGGTCACGATGTGTATAGGACAAAACCGGCTATGATCAGTTTTTATGATTCATAAAGGTTAAGCCTAGCCTCGAACGCCTTGAATCCAGCCTAGGTGAAACAGTTAATGGAGAAGCTGGAGATATCTCTCACCCCCGAACTCGTTGAGAGGATGGACGTCGTCGTCGAGTTCCTCGACCTCGGCAGCAGAGAGGAACTGGTTCGCTGCGCCATCCGCAGATATGTTGACCAATACTTCATAATATCTAAAAGCACCGTGACGACGACATAAAAACCTAAAACGGGTTGAATACCACGGTGTCGAGAAGATCAATGTTTGAGATATACTTAGACATCTTGGCTGAGATTGAGGGCGGCAGTCCTCCCTACACGCATCATGTGCGGGGCCAACATGAGTTGGAACCCGTTTAAAAAGACGCTGATGAAGCTTACAGCCCAAGGATTCATCGAGGAACAACCGATTTACGATAGAAAGAGATCAAAGAGGATATACACCCTGACCGAGAGGGGAGATAACGTTTTGAAGTACCTCAAAACGGTTAAGGAGATACTAGAGCCAGAAACCGTAGAGATCCATATCTAAACAATGAAACCCTTAAGAGGGTAGTCTCCTCAGAATACTTGGGCGGAGGAGGAACGGTAAAGGGATCGCCCGATCTCCTACCTTCTATCCTCCTCCGCCAAAAAGTTTAACGTATGTTTAAACTTACGCCATCTGATGGCGTTAAATGTCCACGTTTTTGCGATGAAAGGCTAAACTTCTGTTACCTATAACCATATATAGTTATAATATGTATCACTAATACAGATCAGGTGATCCCACCATGGCAAGGAAGAGCAAATACGTAACCATCTCCCTCCCAACCGGCATCTCGGACGAGATAGACGAACTCATAGAGGAGCTCGGGTACTGGCCCAGCCGAGGCGCCTTCGTCAGGGAGGCCTGCCTCACAAAGGTCAGGGAGGAGAAACGGACGCTGAAGGAGCTCAGGGAGGCCGAGGATCCCCATCTTGCCCGGAACCGTGGCAAGCCGAAAGGCGAAAACGGGCAACTAGAGGAAAAGAAGTAAGATGGAGAGAGAAATGATTGTAAACCATGGTACGTCAATCGTGGAGGCGAGAGCCGCCTTGCCCCTGGACGGGGGAGTAAAGTGCTACGGAGGGTACCGTTCCGTGCCGGAGGATAGAAGTCCTTGGCGAAACGGGCTGAAAAAGGAAATTGAAAAAATTGAATAATCTAAAAAAGCCTAACTCAAAAAGAACGAAACAAAGAGCATTCGCAATTCTGATTGCTTTGCTGATGATGTTTTCGCTCGTCGCGAACGTAGGAGCCGTAGTCGTGGACTTGACTCCGTATTACGCGAAGCCGGGCGAAGCTGTACCGATACTGAGCTGGAACATAGTCGGACCTGCTGGAGGTGCAACCTTCAGAAAGGCGACCATCGATTACACAGGCGATGATCCTTTTGACGTTGATCACGCGAACCTCTATATCAATGACATTCTCGTTGAGACAATGTACGGCCCCGAAGGAGAGTTCAATCCAGAATACTTCATCGGTGAGGGTCTAACAATCACCGTTAAGCTGGAATTCGTGCTCAGTACGACAGCGGTGCATGGCAACCACGTTGACGGAAAGGTCGTATTTTATACGATGTTCCCAACCGGGGCTCCAGGGACGGATACCCAACCAATAGACCCGGAAGGCTATACAATAATCTGCGCGTCCGAGCTAGAGATCACGAGCGACCCGCTTACGCTGACTGCGGGAACCAAAGGAATGATGACCGTTGGGATCTTCGACATATTCGGAGTCCCGCAGACAGTAGGCGAGTTCGTGGTCAACCTGGCGAGCGACTCCTCAGGACATCTCTTCTATGATGAAGACATGACAACCGTGATCACTTCGATAACGATCGCGGACGGAGCCAGCTCTGGAACCTTCTACTACTACGACGAGGTGGCAGGGACTCCGACGATTACCGTAAGCGACGCAGCCGCAATAATGCTCCCTTACGAACAGGTACAGACAGTCAAACCAGCAGCACTGGATAGCCTCACCATAGAGGGTGAGCCAGATGAGATAGTGGCCGGAACCCAGTTCTCGGACCCCATAGTCGTCACGGCGTACGACGAGTTCAACAACGTCAAGACCGATTACGAGGGTACCGTGTACTTCTCCTCGACAGACATTGGAGAGACAGATCTTCCAGACGACTACACGTTCACGCTTGGCGATGCAGGTATCCATTCGTTTGCTGGCAGTGAATTTGTCCTCAAGACAGCTGGAACACAGACGATCACGGTGTCGAACCCAGCCATAACGGCGACAACAGGCGACATCACCGTCAACCCAGCACCAGCATCAAAACTGGTGTTCACAGCTGCCCCAACTAGTACAACCGCCGGCGACGAAGTGGGCCCATTCACCGTTCAGAGGCTAGACCCATATGACAACCCAGTGACATCAGGAGCTCTAGTCGTTGACTTAGTTTCAACATCAGATGGATTGGCTGCAGAGTTCAGAGCGATATCTGGTGGCTCTCCTGTAACCTATGTCACGATACTGGATACTGAAAGCACAGTAGACTTCTACTACTACGATGAGAAAGCAGGCGTGTGGACGATCACGGCCTCAGCCGGCGGCCTCATCGCGGAAACAGACCTGACGATCAACCCTGCTGTAGCTTATGACCTGAAAATCACGAGCGACCCGCTGGTGCTGACTGCAGGAACCAAAGGAACTATGACCGTTGAGATCCAAGACGCATTCGGAAACCCGCAGCCAGACGGTCAGTACGTTGTCAGCCTGGCGAGCGACTCCTCAGAACATCTCTTCTATGCAACAGGCACTCTAAACGTGATCACTTCGATAACAATCCCGGACGGAGTCAGCTCCGGAACCTTCGACTACTACGACGAGAAGGTAGGGACGCCGACGATAACCGTCAGCGACGGGCTGAACTCAGATTCACAGTTACAGACAGTCAACATAGGAATACTGCATCACTTCACCATAGCGGGTGAGCCCCCGATGACGGTGGCAGGAACCTCGTTCCCAGCCTCCATAGTCGTCACGGCTTACGACGAGTTCGACAACGTCAAGACAGACTACACTGGCAAAGTGACCTTCACATCCACAGATCCCACAGCAGATCTACCAGGCGACTACACGTTCACGTCTGGCGATGCAGGCGACCACGAATTTGCCGGTGGCGGATTCGTCCTCTATACCGCTGGACCACGGACGATCACGGTGGCGGACGGAGGCATAGAGGTGACGACGGGTACGATCACCGTCTGGGCAGGGCCGCCGGCGATCTTCATCGTCGAAGCGGCGGGCGTAACCACACCCATTGATGTGGAGGCTGGGGGTTTCATACCTATCACAGCCCAGCTGGCCGACATGTACGGGAACCCGGTTGCTATGGTAGGCATTCCGGTCGAACTATATGTCACCGACGTGGTGGGGGCACCGGGAATATTGGTCCCGCCGACTGCCGTCACCGATGTGGAAGGCAAGATCGGTATATCCATGCCCATAACCTACACGGTTTCAACCCATGCTGGTGACAGCGCAACGATAACCGTCGTTGCTATGCCTATAGCCAGCGGTACGTCAGCCGTAATAACGACAATTCCAGCACCAGCATCAAAACTGGTGTTCACAGCTACCCTACCTAGTACAACCGCCGGCGTCGTAGTGGGTCCATTCACGGTTCAGAGACAAGACCCATACGACAACCCAGTGACATCAGGAGCTCTAATCGTTGAATTAGATTCAACATCAGATGGATTGGCTGCAGAGTTCAGAGCGACATCTGGCGGTACTCCTGTAACCTATGTCACGATACTGGATACTGAAAGCACCGTCGACTTCTACTACTACGATGAGAAGGCCGGCGTGTGGACGATCACTGCCTCGGCCACTGCGCTGGACAGCGCGGAAACAGTCCTGACAGTAGGCCTGGCAGATGTCGACCACTTTGAAGTTTCGGCCGCATCGCCACAGACCGCAGGTATACAGTTCGACGTGACCATTACGGCAATAGACCTATATGGGAACGTGAAAACCGACTATGATCCAGCAGAACCCTACGATTGGACAACCACGGCCAACAATGCACCCGATGGAACACCTCCAGTGATAGGGACATTGGCCGCAGCCGACTTCGTTGATGGCGTCGCCGTCAAGCCTGTCACACTATACTGCGCTGAGGCGGGAGTCGAATTCACAGCCACAGACGCGGATTTGATAACGGGAACAAGCGACCCAATCACCGTTGATACAACTGAAGCCACTCACCTAAACGTTTACGGCATACTTGATCCCGTGACGGCAGGCGTTGACTCAGGAGTAACGGTTGAGGCATTGGACGAGTTCGACAATAGGGCGACCGGTTACACAGGTACCATCCAGTTCGCATCGTCAGACACCGGTACAGCAACCACCCTGCCAGGTGAATACACATTCACGGCGGGTGATGCTGGAATCAAGGAATTCACCGATGGAGTAATCCTGACGACAGCTGGTGAGCAGTGGGTGAGTGCAACCGACAAGATGCATGCAACCATAGCAGGGGAACAAATCGACATCACCGTCAACCCAGAAGTAGCATACATGCTGAAGATCACGAGCGACCCGCTGACGCTGACTGCAGGGACCTCCGGAACGATGACCGTTCAGGTCCAAGACGAGTTCGGAAACGCGCAGCCAGCCGGCGAGTACGTGATCGACCTGGCGAGCAGCTCCTCAGGAACATACCACTTCTATGAAGAAGGCACGGTAACCATCATAACTTCGATAACAATCCCGAACGGAGAAAGCATCGGAACCTTCGACTACAACGATCCGCTGGTAGGGACGCCGACGGTAACCGTCAGCGACGTACTGTTCTCGGATTCTCAGGAACAGACAATCAACCCAGCCGCCGCCCTCAAACTACAGATCCTGGTTCCAGGCGAGACGGCGGCACCAGGCACAACCACGGGTAAAACGGGTTCGCCAACAGCTCAAGAAGTCGGACAACCATTTGATGTGGTCGTCAACGCTGTAGACGAATACTGGAACATAAACCCAGCTGGCGTGGCAATGGTTGAGATCACAACGACAGACCCCGGCGCTATCGAACCAGCACAAGCAGGCCTAGTCGATGGCACAGAAACCTTCAGCGTAACATTCCTCACAATGGGTACATGGACGATCACGGCAGCCGACATCGATCTTGTTCCGCTGCTCGCGGACACAAGCCCACCGATCACCGTCAACCCAGGACCCGCAACTCATCTACACGTCTACGGAATCACCGACCCGGTGACGGCAGGCGTTGACTCAGGAGTAACGGTTGAGGCAATGGACGAGTTCGACAACAGGGCGACCGGTTACACAGGCACCATCCAGTTCGCATCATCAGACACCGGCACAGCAACCACCCTGCCAGGTGAATACACATTCACAGCGCTTGATGATGGAATCAAGGTATTCACCGACGGAGTAATCCTGACGACAGCTGGTGAGCAGTGGGTGAGTGCAACCGATGCATACATTGAATATTCCTACAGCACAAACATTGACATTGAGGGTTCTGATTCTGACTTGGTATTAACTGTCACAGATGAACCCGATTGGGTTACATGGACATTCGACTTCCCCGTAGAAGAGTTTATTGGCGATGGAAACCTGAACGTTGGCCTCATCATAGCTCTCGATGGCGAGGGCGAGGGACCGGCATTCCAGATACACAACAACGACGGATGTGACGACAGCTTCGCTGATGGAACATGGCTTTACAGCCCATGGGGGCCAGCCATCACCGATGGCTGGTTTGGATGGCATTCAGGTGACACAAACACTGAGGTAAGTACCCTTAGCTGGGTTGAAGCAACTGGTGATAGAAAAGGTCAAGGCACAGATGGAATACTACAGATAAAAATAGAGAGAGCCATACTTGGAGACGAGTTCCACTGGGCGGCTTCTCCAACTGTTGGAAGCGGGTTCTATGCTCCAGTGTATGACGTAACAATGCAACTACCAACTGCCTTTGACTGGGGTACCCCAATAGTAACTATGTATATACCGAATTACATGCAGGGATTACCTGTCACCATCTGGGGAAAGCAGATCGACATCACCGTTGTACCAGCAGTACCAGCCTACGTAGACGTTGAGGCAGAGTACAGCGCTCCCATGAGCATAAGCCTGAACGCGGACCACGTTGACTGGCCCAGAGATGGGCAGTACAGCGAATGGAACAGCCCAGAAAACGCACTGACATCGGACGACCAGAACGCCTTCCTCACCTACGCTGACGCAGATCCATATGAGATTGGGATGGTCCTCTTCTTCGAGGATCCCCCCGAGGCACTTGATGTGTACGAGATCACCTCGGTGAAGCTACACATCGAGCAGCAGCTGATCTCTGATCTGTGGGCTGTGACAGAGGATTCGTGGCTCTTCGAGATCGGAAGCGAATCGGATGATCCCGAGGACTACGATGAAGAGTTCGCACGCGTAGGCACAATGATGGAGAACGAGCTTTCCATAGACATCACTGAGGCCATCGACGACCTTGATTGGGAGTACATCGCCGAGATAGCGGTCGCAGTCTATCCAGAATATACTCTAACCCCCATGGGGGAATGGTACATAGACAACGTCTGGATAGAGGTCAACTACGTCTATTCAGCTGAAGGCCCAAGCATAACCGTCCCAGTCGGAGGCGAAGCTATGATCACAGCCACCGTCACAGACGCATTTGACAACTTGGTTTCTGAAACAAAGGTTTCCTTTGAAACCGACTTTGGAACATTGCATCCGCTAACAGACCTTACGGAAGACGGCGAAGCTACTACAACGCTCAGCTCAACAGATGTAGGAACAGCTACTGTAACCGCGACAGCCGGCGAAGTTGGTAACTGCGACGTCACGTTCGTGACACACACGCTAGACATCGAACTGAGCCCAGGGTGGAACCTGATCTCTGTGCCGAGAGAACTTGACGACTCGACGATAGAAACCGTCTTCGCTGGAATAACAACCATCGAAAAAGTATACACATATCACGAAGGTAAGTGGTACGCCGCATACTACGATGGTGTAGCGTGGATCACTCCCACATCCGTTGACCCCATAGAAGACATCGACGACGGCAAGGGATACTGGGTATACGCCTCAGAGCCAAAGACAGTCACAATAAGCCTTAAGCCAATGGGATACGTGGACGCGACACCGCCGGACTACGCGCTTACAGGAGGATGGACGATGATCGGATACACAACGCTCCAACTGGAGCCGGAAATGCCCGTTCCAGTCTATCTGACGAACCTAGACGGCGTCTGGCAGTCACTGTACAGGTACACACCTGCACCTGTAGGGTATGAACAGGCGAAACCACCAGACTACGGCTTCAAATACACAGAGTTAGGCAGAGGATACTGGATATACCTGAACGCGCCAGGGACACTCGTCCCTTAGGCTAATACGTTCATACAACTTTCCCCCCCACTTTTTTGGGTAAAATCATTAGTAAGGAAAAAGGAGAGATTCAAGATGAGAGATAAGATGGAGAAAAGTCATGCATCCATCATAGTTAATCATGTTCACTTGAAAGAGGATAAAGAAGAATGAAGAAAAATAGTTTGGGTTTTAAAACCCTTTTGTTCATACTCACCATTATGATATCGACGTGCGGAATCGTATACGCACAACCCCCACCCCCACCCATCCCGTCCGACTACTCGGGATACGTGACGGTTAACGGTGAACCCGCCCCAGACGGGGCCCTCGTCTACGCGAAGATAGAGGGCTACACCTCCAACAGCGTCGCTGTGTCGGATGGTGGCCGATACCGTTACCTCTTAGTTGCCCCACCTGACAGCACATACAAAGAGAAGACGATAGAGTTCTACATCGATCCAGACGCAGACGGCCCGATGCCGGCAGCCATGGCAGAGGAGACGAGCACATTCGAGCTAGGGACCTCTCACGAAACCTTCGACCTAACCGTCGTAATCGTTGACTCCACGCCGCCCGTCATCTCAGGCATCTCATCCTCCGATGTAACGACGTCGGGCACGAAGATCACGTGGATCACCGACGAGCCCTCCACGAGCCAGGTCGATTATGGGAAGACCACCGCCTACGGCTCGTCTACAACCTTGGACACCAACTTGGTCACGAGCCACTCCGTAACCCTGACTGGCCTGGAAGCCGGGACCACCTACCACTTCAGAGTCGTATCCATCGACGGAACTGAGAACATGGCCCGTTCGGGAGACAACACGTTCACAACGGCTACAGCGTCAACCCCGCCAGCGCCCGGTCCCAGTCCTGGACCAGCACCTGGACCAGCGCCCGCTAACAAGCCTCCGGTGGCCGATGCCGGATCAAATCAGATGTTCTACGTAAACATAATCATACATTTCAGCGGGTCAGGGAGCAGCGACCCAGACGGAACCATCGTGAGCTACGAATGGGACTTCGGTGACGGGGGGTACGCGTCAGGTGTCGAGGCGGCGCATGTCTACGTCGAGGCAGGGATCTACTCCGCCACCCTAACCGTCACGGACGACGATGGGGCGAGCGACCCCGACAGCTGCACAGTTACTATTCTATCCATGCCCACGTCGCTGGTGGCCGGTGCCGTCGAGGCGGTCCCCGCCAACCAGATTGGCTATGTCGTCGATGCCTCAGTCGAGGCGGATACCACCGTCACCTTGAACACCACGGCCCCAGTAACCGTTGCCGTCCTGAGGTATGAGGGGAATCCACACCCTGAGGACCCTCTGCCTGAGGGCTTCGTCCCGAAGTTCGTCGATATATCGGTAAGCGACCCCGACGCCGTCGTCTGGCCCATCTACGTGGAGATGACATACACCGACGAGGAGGTCGAGGGATTGGACGAATCTTCGCTGGGAATCTACTACTGGAAGGACGGAGCCTGGCACCGGTGCAGCGACACCGGCGTAGACACCGAGAGGAACGTGATCTGGGCTTACATGACCGCGGAGGAGGCCTCCGGCAGCCCCATACTGATCGGCAGCTCACCGCCACTGATCATTCCACCGTTGCCACCGATACTCTCCGACCTCACCATTACACCAGAGGAGGTTGAGCTCGGGGGAGATGTCACCATAAGCCTCGTAGTCACAAGCATCGATAGCCAGTCCTTCACTTACATAGTTACCATGCGGATAGGAGAACTCACCCTGCTAGTCGACGTCGAACTGGACGCCTACGAAGCCGAGACAGTATCACGCACCATAACCCCAGACGCGGTTGGAGACTATGATGTCACCGTCGATGGAATGACGGGAAGCTTCACTGTAAAGACCTTGCCAATACCGCTCAAGCCCGCCGAGTTCATCATCTCAGGCCTCACGGTCTCGCCATCTAAGGTCTCGGAGGGAGAGGAAGTCACGGTAAGCGTCACGATAACGAACATCGGCGAGATGACGGGCACCCACACCCTAGAGATCGAGGTAGACGGAGAAAAGCCCGAGGGACCACCCATCGAAACAGTCCTGGAGGGCGGAGCCTCCACAACGATCACCATAAAGGTGATTGAAGCCCCCGGGGATCACACCGTAAAAGTCGAAGGCCTAACGAAAGGCTTCACCGTGACGGGCCTGGCTCTGTCCCCGGTATACGTCGCCGGTGCACTGATACTGATCATCGTTGCAGGTGCCTCCGTCTACATGCTCTACAGGGGCAGACGCCTCCCTATACCCAAGAGTACTCCTGGACCAGAGAACCCGGGAGACCGACTTGTTGTCAGACCAGGAAACTAGGGAGTGTCTTCTCTGCCTCAGGATTCCGCTTGAGAAGATAAAGGAGACCGTCGAAACCCTTCTCCCCGCTGGGCACGACCCTGCCGCAGCAGACAGGATAGCCGAACGTGCGGCGAAGCTAATATCCACCGCCTATTTGAAGGATAGGATAGCCCTCTGCGGCGGCAGGCCCTCAGTCCTCATGGCCGCCACGATATACCTCGCCGCCATGATGGAGAAAGGAGTATACATCAGCCAAAACAAGATCGCCAAAGAACTGAACACATACGTATTATCCTTCAAGAAAAGAGCCGACCAAATAGAAAGCCTGCTAGGCATCGATATAACGAGTCTATACCAGCATAAACGGTACATATGCCCCGTACACGGAGAAACCTTCAACTGCTTAAACGATCTAAAGGCACACCTGTGGAGTAAAGGGATCAGATCCTCATCGCTTATTAGGGTTAAAATGTTCAACGAGGACGGAATCCTCGTCGACGAGAACATCCTTAAGAAAATGAAAAGATACTTCTAAAAAGTCTAAAATAGAAAAAAGGGGGGGGGCTAGTCGATTACCATTACAGTGCTGTACACGGCAGGTATATGTCTCTCAATGGATAGCACCGCACCCGCGGAGGGCCTCAGCTCTACCCTGAACTCCTCGTAGGGATGCACGTAGACATCATCCATGGTGAGTATTCCGTCGGGATCAAAATCCAGTGGATCTATGGCTGTGAAGTCTATTGTTACCTTGAATTTTTCACCGACTTCAAGGAGAGAATCCGCGTCGCCGTTAACTTGTTCAACCGTCATCACATCAGAAGGAACCGTTACAACACCTGACCCTGATGTCTCTCCATCATCTGAAAGAGCGTAGTCTCCTGGTTCAGTTGCTAGGGTGATCTTCACCACGAACGGAGGCGTACCTGGCCGGATAGAGGACCGTGTCCGCCGACGCGTCAGAGGCGCCGCCGTTACCAGCAGCCGCCACCACAAGAGTCCCACAGATTACAGCCCAGTCACAGGCCGACTCGAGGGAGACGCCGCCGTAGGGGGAACCCAGGCTGCGCGCGCGCCTTAAAAGATAAAATAGGTAGCCTCAACTGGAGGCCCATACCGTCGTTTACCAATAAATAGGCACGGCTTAGCCACACAACCGCCCAGCGTTCTATTTCATTTAATAATTTTTCAACCAAATATTGATGCAGATAAATAGGATGTAAAAAGAGAAGGGTTGTTTTAGTCTTTCTTCAGCATGGGGCCGACGAAGTAGCCGACGACGACGCCTATGATCAGGGCGGCGACCGCCGCCAGCTGCATGGTGCTGGCGCTGCTCTGAGCCGCCTCAAGATCCGTCTCTAGCTGGGCCTTCTCCGTGGTCAGGGTGCTAATCTGGCTCTGTAGGCTGGTCTTGTCGGCCGTGAGACTTGTTATGGTCGCCTCTTTGCCCCAGACATTTGTCTGGAGTCCCATGATCTCGTCCCCGAAGACTGTGGCGTACTTGAGGATGTTCTCCATTAGGACGGCGCCCTGCTGCCAGCTGCCCGTGGGACCGTACCTGCCCGGGTTACTTAGCTCGGGCTTGTACATGCCCTCGTCTTGGTCGAAGGGGGATTCGCCTGTGGCAATGATTGTGTTCTTCTTTGCCCAGTCGATCTCGAAGACCATCAGTGGGAAGCGGCCCTCCTCACCAGCCACCATGATGTTTGGAGGTGGCTCCTTGTTGTCAATTATTATGCCGTCGTCGCTGGTAGTCATTATTGTGTAGACGTTATCCAAGGTCTCATTGGTGAGATCAATATACTCTCCGTCCACGTACCCGACTACTAGAGAAGGAGCATGAAAAAGAACTCTCTCAACCCCGGTGACGAGAAAATTAAACAAGGGATCAACGTTCGCAGAGACGCCTAAAACCCTGTAGCTGGAGCCAGCGTTACTCGACGCATCCTCTACGGAGCAGTCTTCTATCCTCAGCTTGCTGCCAACCTTCTCCAACACCTCATTAGCTGTGTATTGTCTAAGTTGGTATGAATCGTGGTCGCTGTCAGCGGCCACCCACAGGGTTTTCCGACCCTGGCCGAACCATGAGGCTATGGCGTTGAGCTCAGCAGCCGTGTAATCCGCTGCGGGGTCGCTCTTGCTCATGATGAGCATCTTGGCTCCATCGAGATCAGCCGGGGTCAGGTCGCCAAGCACAACCCTCCACTCGACGTACGTCAAGTTGGTAAGGGCCTTAAGCTGTGGGTCCGATTTCAGGGCGCCTTTGGAGTGGGCCACTACTATGGGTTTAACCTCTGCACCCGCAGGCAAAACTGCGATCAGTGACAGTGTAAGAGAAACTATAATTATCAGAGGGAATGTTCTCCTATTCACTTCCATCAATTCTCCATCTCTGCAAATAGCTTCACGCGTTATAAACTCTTTTCCAGCCTAAGTAAACATTAGATGCCACCGGAACTCGACTCAGTCAAAGCACAATAAATAGATAACCGGCTTCGAACAGGCTTGGCTAATGATATAGTCAGGACTGTAGGACTGCTCGCCTTAGTACTCAACAATATATGTAGCTAGTAAAGAGGGCAGTCCTGTCTCATAATTGCCAGTTGGCCTCTCTTAAAGATGTGAACTGAAACAATCGAGAAATAGAATATATGCCCACGCGTAAGTGTTCATGTCTCAGCACAGATTCCTCTCAGTAACTTCACTCCGACTCACATTAAATCCTCGATATCCAATTAATCCTTAACCCATATTCAGCTAACTCTCACCATCAGAAAAAAACATAGGGGTTCTAATATAGCTATATTCAATGATATTTCGAAGAAAAAACTTGTCGGGTGCAATCAAGAGGGTCAGGAAAAGGGACGGAAGGCTAGTAGACTTTAATCAGGAGAAGATAACTAACGCCATTTTTAAAGCCATCTACGCTGTAGAGGGCAAGGATAATGGGATTGCCAAGACAATCTCGGATATGGTCGTTGAGAAACTCAATGAGCTTCATGCGGATCAGATAGTCTCCATTGAGACGATCCAAGACGTCGTTGTCGAAACTCTGAGGGAAACCGGCTATGAGCGAGTCTCCTCCGAATATCAAGCATACAGGGAGAGAAAGGCTGATCTAAGGGCTCTCAGAGGTGAGCTCGGTATTCTGGATGACCCCAAGCTCACTGTTAACGCTATTGAGATACTAGAAAAAAGATACCTCCTTAAGAACGAAAAGGGGGAATTGATCGAGACTCCAACTGGGATGTTCTGGAGGGTCGCTAAAACGGTAGCCTCCGCGGACATAAAGTACGGTGGCGACGCGGATGTGACAGCGAAGGAGTTTTATAATGTAATGAGCAGGCTTGAGTTCCTACCTAATTCACCAACGCTCTTCAACGCTGGGACAAAGACGCATTTCGCTCTTTCGGCCTGCTACGTTTTACCAGTCGAGGACTCTCTCGAAAGTATCTTTACTTCTTTGAAGAACATGGCCCTTATAGAGCAGACTGGCGGCGGTGTCGGATTCAACTTCAGTAAACTCCGTCCAGCTGGAGACATCGTCAAGACGACGATGGGTGTTGCGTCAGGCCCCGTGAGCTTCATGAAGATATTCAATTCCGCAACCGAGGTAATCAAAGCCGGGGGTAGAAGAAGGGGCGCAATGATGGCGATCCTCCGTGATGACCACCCTGACATTATCGAGTTCATAACCGCCAAAGCACAACCTGGCGTCCTCACCAATTTCAACATGAGCGTAGCGGTCACTGACACTTTCATGGAGGCAGTCGAGAAAAATCAGGACTATGATCTCGTAAACCCCCGTACTAAGCAAAAGACCAGGAGGTTAAGCGCTAGATATGTTTGGGATAGGTTGATAGACAACGCTTGGAGAAGCGGCGACCCAGGCATCATCTTTATTGACGAGGTGAACCGGCACAATCCGACTCCCTCTGTAGGCGTGATTGATTCCACAAACCCATGCGGTGAACAGCCCCTTCTCCCCTATGAATCATGTAACCTGGGTAGCATCAACCTTTCAAAGATGCTTAAAGAGAATAATACAATAGACTGGGAGAAGCTTAAGAGGACCATTCACACAGCTATCCATTTCCTCGATAATGTAATCGACGTCAACTCCTACCCGTTAAAAGAGACTGAGGCTATAACGAGGGCTAATAGGAAAATTGGTCTTGGCGTCATGGGCTTTGCAGATCTACTAATTCTCATGGGCGTTCCTTATGATTCAGAAATAGCGGTTGAGATAGGCGAAAGTATAGCACAGTTCATCGAGAAGGAGGCGGGAAAGACATCGGAGAAGCTCGGGTTGGAGCGCGGCTCTTTCCCCAACTATGAGAAGAGCATCTGGAAGGAAAAGGATACAGCACGTAGAAACGCGACAGTGACCACCATCGCCCCAACGGGCACAATAAGTATCATTGCGGGTTGTTCCTCCGGTATAGAGCCGTTGTTCGCAGTGGCCTTCATGCGCCATGTCCTCGATGGTGCCCGCCTCTTTGAGCTCCACCCCATCTTCGAGAAAGTTGCCAAGGAGAGAGGCTTTTATGGTGTTGAGATGCTTGAGAAGATCGTCAAACATGGTACTATCAGGGACGTAGAGGACGTTCCGGATGATGTTCACAGGATATTTGTTACTGCCCACGATATCGCCCCAGTGTGGCATGTTAAGATTCAGGCTGCCTTCCAGAAGTACACGGAGAATGCCGTTTCAAAAACTGTTAATCTCCCTGAGGACGCAAGCTTCAGCGACGTGGAAGATGTTTTCACGCTTGCCCACAAACTTCGTTGCAAGGGTGTCACAATCTATCGATACGGGAGCAAAGGGGAGCAAGTCCTCAACCTCGGCGTCGAGTCCCGAGGGGAGGACAAGGTGGCAACAGTTGACGCTGAGTACGCAGGGGGCCGCCCCACTAAGGGCTGCGAGATCTGTGGGTGACAACTATGGGTCATGTATATCTCTACTATGGTACAGGAGGTGGTAAGACCGCTGCCTCTCTAGGACTGGCTCTTCGATCCCTTGGCCATGGTCACCGTGTTGTTGTCGTACAATTCCTAAAATATTGGGAGGAGACGGGGGAGTACAAGATCAGGAATAAGCTAAAGCCTCTTTACGAAATTAGACAATTTGGGAGATCAGGTTGGATAACATCAGGTGCAGAAAGTGGGGAAGTCAGCGTGAGCGGCTTCACCGCGGATGTACGTACCGCCACTGAAGAGGATAGGGCAGCAGCTAAAAAAGCGTTAAGTTACACCAAGAGAGTGCTCGCATCTAACCATCCACCAGAGTTGCTCATCCTTGATGAGATCTGCCTCGCAGCCTACTTTGGCATTGTGGATGCCATAGAGGTGCTCTCTATTTTGGATAATCTACCCAACGAAACAGATGCTGTTTTGACGGGGAGATACGCCCCAAAGGAACTCATGGATAGGGCGGACTTCATCAACGAGGTCAGGGAGATAAAAGCTCCTACCCTCTTCATATTGAGGAAGGGCATCCAGTATTAAACAGGTGGATTATATTACCGCACGTGTGATCGTTGCGACTCCTTATCGAGGGCAAGGTCTACTATGATGATGCACTGATTTAACGTCGATATACCCAGGGACAAGACCATAGTGCTGCCCTGGATGCAGCTACAGTAACTATTGTCGTCGAACCATCCCTCATATATTTCAAGGCTCCGTCTTGAGCACATGTTATAATCCCCATGAGAAGCATTTTAGGTGACAACATGTCCAGATCATTAACCCTCAAGGAGATCGAGGGTCTCGGCTACTACGACTTCATGGGGTACATGGGTGTCCCGTTCTTCAACATCGGCGGCGCGGCAAGCATAGACAGGTTAGCTGGGCTCTGCCACATCGACGAGAACACCGTGGTGCTGGAGGTGGGGTGTGGGACGGGAGGCAACGCGTGCTACCTCGCCGACACGTACGGGTGCAGGGTCGTTGGGATCGACATAGCCGAGCACATGATAAGGTACGCTCAGAGACGGGCCGCGGATCTTCGGCTCACCGACCGCGTCAGCTTCCAGGTCGGGGACGCCTACGGTCTAGATTTCCCGGATGGCAGCTTCGACGCGGTTCTCACGGTGTTCGTGTCACAGTTCCTCGACCCGGCGAGGGCGTTCCCCGAGTTCCACAGGGTCCTCAGGCAGGGAGGATACCTCGGCATCAACGAGATGTACAAGGCCGACCACGTCCCACCGGAGGCCGTAGAGCGGGTCGACTACGGTGAACGAGTCTTCAGGGAGCTGACCGACCTGCCGTTCACGCTGAGGGGCCCGTCTGTCTGGAGGGAGGCGTTCACGGCCGCCGGGTTCACGGACGCCGTCGTCGAGGAGCACTCCAACTACATGAGGCAGGCCGAGTCGCTGAGCATGATCGCGGAGGTCGGCGGCTGGGGCAGGTTCCTGGGCATCCTCTGGGAGATGCTGGTCCTGGCTCTAAGGAGCGGCAAGATACGTAGACGCTACGGCAAGATCAGCAGAGGGAAGAGTGTGCTACTCAGGGACAGGGTGGCTAGCAGGTACATCGGCTACATCCTCTGCGCGGGAGTGAAGCAATGACGCCCTTCGAGACCGAACAGGTTAACGGTCGATGTTGCCTTCGTCAACGAAATGTTGGATTCCAGTCCTATACGGGTGGCTGGCTGAAGAAGTCGAGGGGCCGCTGCCCCGTCATCTTGCTCTCCTTGATGAGGAAGTCCCTCATCTCGTCGGGGTCGGTGAATATGCGGGTGGCGTACCACTCGAAGAAGGGGCTCGGCTCATAAGGATAATACGCGTAGACAAGCTTCGCGAGGCTCTTGGCGTACACCATCTCGCACATGACACCCGCCGAGATGCTCTTCCGGGGGTGGTAGACCACGACTATGTCGCTGTTCTCGATGATCTTGTAGTCGCTGTCGATTATCTGGAACCTGATGTTCTTGATGGCGGTCTCCACCTCCCGGATGTCGAACTCTGACTCCAGGGGGCCGTCCCTGTAGGTCATGCGGAAGGTGAAGGTGTCGGGCATCTCCTGGTCGGCGTCGATGGTCTCGTTGACGGCGTCCCTCCACTGCTCCACGATGTCCCAGTCCTTGATGAGGTATGGGTCGTAGATGACGTAGTACTCGCTGAGGCTCTCCTGGAACCTGGTGATCTTCCTGAAGAAGTCTGCGCCCTCCCCGGTGATGGGGTGGCTGAGGTACACCGTCTCCTTCCCCGGCTTATAGATGAGATCGCGGAGGAGCCGTGGCCCGTTCTCGTAGGCGACAAGCTGTATCTCCCTCCGCGGCTTGAAGGCCTCGGCGAGCCGGTAGATGCCGTTGATCTCCTCCCGGCGCCAGTTGGCGATCTCCCCCAAAGTGTACTTGTGGTCCTGCCACTGAGTGTCCTTGCTCAGCCTGTCCCTGACCCTGACGAAGTCGTCGAAGATGATTATGAAGAGGTCGGGGTCGAGGAGCTTCACGTCCTCCTCTGTGAGGCCCTGGAACCTGTTCCCCTTCCACTCGAAGTGGTAGGGGGTGCTGACGATGTGGACGCCGCCTTTCTTGTTGATCTCGGCCACGATCTTCCCTATGGCCCGCTTGCGGTAGTCCTCCATCTTCTCGGGCTGGCTGTCGTAGAAGTCCAGTATGTTGATCTTGTTGAGGTTGGTGCCGTCCAGCCTCGCCTCCTCGACGATGTACCGGAAGAGGTGGTGGTACCCGAAGCTGGCGATGTCGTCTAGCTCGTTGAGCATCTCGTCCCTGCCGTCTCCCGGCGCGCCTGTGCAGATGATCACCCGTTTCTGCTCTGACATCTCCTTCAAAATAGAGGATAATGTCTAGCCCTTAATATTACCGGTAAAGTTGCCGGAAACATGCAAAGAGACTCAGAGAAGCTTCAGCCTCAAGGCGGACCAGGTGTCGTCTATGGACACCATGGCCACGGCCTTGTAGCCGAAGCCCTCTGCGTACCGTCGGATGGTGTCCCTGTTTACGTCCACCCTCTTCTCCTCGGCCAGCTTCGAGGACCCCTTGGGTAGGTGATCCAGATCAGGCCGCCCTCTTTCACGCTGTCTCTAACTCGGGGGAGCCTCTCCTTCAGGCCCTCCATGTCCGTCACGAAGACCTGGACAAAGTTCGCGGGCTCCCCCGGGCTGACCTGTATCGTCACGCCCTCCGGCAGGGCCCCCAGCGTCTCCCTGTAGCCGTCGGGCTCGTCGACGACGAGGACACGGTACCCTTCCTTGATGAGGAGCTTCCTGGCAACGGGCTTAGTAGACATCAAAAGGAGTCTAGGTGTGGGCCTAGTTATATGTATTTTAAAAAATGTATCTCTAAAGATTTTATAATAGAATACCAGCATGCCAGCTAATTAGATATCAAAAACCTAGCGGTGTGAGAACAATATGGGGTTAGAAAGGATAGATTATTGCCGCAAGTTAATGCACTTTTCTGTGTTTAATAAATAAAATTGTTAAAAATATACTCAATATTATTGACAGATTATTGAACCCAGGTATGCCTTGCTGTATCCACTCGACTGAAAGAGAACCTACTTCATCCGCGTATATTGTCAGACCATATCGTTCATCAATAATATCAGTAATTTTATAAGATACAATCTGAGGGTTACGAGAAGTAACCTGCAATTCCCATCGAGAGTTGGTTGTTGACCATAGCATAGGCTCATCATTTACATTCAAAATACCTGAAGTACCATCAAAGATCTCTGAGTCACATTCGTATTCAGCTTTAAACCAGACAATCACTTGCTCGTTAACATTACTTGTAGTATCAGAGACACCACCTTCTGTTACTTTTACTCTGTCCCATATACACCAGACGATATTCTGAGTAAACGCAGTCACGTTATACCTAGGGTCATTGATACCATCAATAATAATTGCGTGTTTACTCACATCATCATACCTGTTAGACCCCTGAAAGGCAACATCCCCCCGAAAAGGCTGAGAATTGTACTCATATTCTCCAGATACTGAAAGATCAGCTTCCTCTCCTACGTCAATTCTATCATCCGATAGGTAAAGAATTAAATTAATCCTATCCCATTGTGAACGTGGATCAATACTAACATTGACTTCTTTTTGAGCACGAAATCCTGTATCAAGGATCGAATACACTTTAACCGCATATTCACCACTTTCATTATATTCATGTGAACCGGGAAACCACTGATTCTCTTTCATCCCATCTCCCCAATCCCATAATATTTCTACTATTTCGCTAGCTTGATCTTGGGGAGCAGAAACTCCATCGATTGTAACCTTGTAACCATCTATGTTTGGAGTTCCCACTTCTAGTTGAGGAGGTAGTAACTCTGATGTAATGTTTGTAGTTTTTTTTGGCGTTTCGAAATGAGAGCCAAGGCGTAAACCATTCAAACTACCGCTTGCAGTAACGGACCAATCAAAGGTCTGGTCGTTATTCATTAGTAGAATCGGCACAATCAATGAAAACTTGTTTTGGTTAATAATATAATCAACATAACCACCACCAGGAATCTCTGGACTAGTAATATCCACTCTTCCTCTCCATTCACCGGTTGGGCTTGCACCCGATGCCTGGAGAATAACGTTGTATTCTGATCCTACATAGTTGTGAGCCTGACCTGTTTCTGAGTTTTGATCAACATCTATATACCATAGGTAACTCAGATGGTCATCGAGGTCCTTGTTTAAATAGAGTTGCGAGTCCGGAATGTTACCGCGAAGCGTCATGTTGAATCTAAGTAGATCGTTTTTTGCTTCTATAGTGACATTTATTATATCCAGATAAGGTACAAGGGCTTCATTTATACCATCTTGGTATATAGCCACAAGTTTAAAATTAGATAAACCCTCATCATCTGCACGCGATATAGATGGTTGAATATACATTGCATAAAGAAGACAAAACATTAATGCTAGCCTTATAACTTGGTCGGATTTTTTCAATATGATCATATAACAGTAATCATTTACTATAATTAACTATTGCAGTCATCATTCCTTAGGACGCTGAAATTTAAAATATTAATAAAAAGGGGCTAGACGTCGCCGTTCTGCTCTATCTTGGTGTCCTCGTAGGGCGCCGCTACGCGGCGGTAGAACTCGTGCTGTATGCACTCCAGCACCCCCATGGCCTTGTTGATGTGGTAGTACCTGAGCGGGTAGACCTCCTTGATGACCCTGGTCACCACGTAGTTCAGGTGTCCGTCCACGCTCTCCGGCGGCTTCTCCTTGAGCAGCCCGATCAACTCGGCCAGCACCTCGTCGTACTGGGGCCTATCCTCCTGGGTAATGTAGGGCATGAATAAGAGTTATCTATTGAATGTTAAGGTTTTTCTGTTAGCTATAAAAGATTCATTTATATAAAGAAATAATTTGGGACAGATATAAACAGGCACACAAAATTTAAAAAAATTTAAACATTCAAAACACGTAACTAATATAATGTCTAAAATTGAATGGACGAATCCATCTGTTCTAAAACTAGCTGGTGATTCTGAACCGTTTAACATAATCATCGAAAAGACACGGAAGATAATTCTTAAAGAAATGGATAAAGGATGGAATGGGCCTCCTTTTGATCCATTCTATTTGGCTAAAAGATTAGGAATTGATGTTATTCCTCGGGAAGATGTATTGGATGCTCGTCTATTAGTAAAGTCTGGAAAAATTGAAATCGAGTATAATCCAAACATGTCAAAAAGTAGAATCCGATTTTCAATAGCTCATGAAATTGCTCATACGTTCTTTCCAGATTATAAAGAGTCAGTTCACCATAGAAGAGGTAAAGATAAGCGAAATGATGACTGGCAACTCGAATTACTGTGCAACGTTTCTGCTGCTGAGATTTTAATGCCGGTTGGACCTAATTTTGATCGAAAAAACTTTCCAATAACCATAGATAAAGCAATCGAGATTCATGACAAATTTGATGTTTCCATAGAAGCCGCTTTACTCCGATTATGTAAACTAACTGAACGTCCTGTAATTATGTTCGCTGCTTCACGAGAAACAGATGATCGTAACTCTGACTTTCGTATTGATTATACTGTTAATTCACCAACTTCCATTAGAGTGTATCTTACTGGGAAGAAGATCCCATCGACAAGTATGCTTTCAGAATGTTCTGCAATAGGCTATACAACAAAAAAAAGAGAGAAATGGTTTGATTCGTTACCTGAGCTATCTATTGAATGTATTGGAGTATATCCCTATCCTAATAATATCCATCCGAGAGTAATAGGCATTTTAAAGACTGAAAAAGCTGAACATATCCAACCAACAATACGCTATTTAGTTGGAGACGCAACTGATCCAAAAGGTACTGGTCAAAAAATTATTGCTCATATAGCTAACGATAAAAGTGCAAATTTGGGTCGTGGTTTCGGGTATGCAATAACACAAAAATGGCCAAACATTACATACGCAATCAAACAATGGATGGCAGAACAAGAAGGAGGATTAGAACTCGGAAAATATCATTTAGTAAAAGTAACAGAAGATATTAGCGTTTTCACTATGATTGCACAACATGGATTCGGTCCTTCTCGTAACCCTCGTATTAGATATCACGCCTTAAGCAATTGTTTATTCGCCCTTTCGGAAATCGCAAAAAAAAGCTCAGCATCAGTTCACATGCCTAGAATTGGTACTGGATATGCTGGTGGAAATTGGGATATTATTAGTGAGTTGATAAATGAAACTTTAATTCAAGACGGTATTGAGGTAACAGTATATGATCTCCATGGAAAGAGAAACCCTAATCCTAATATACGACGTAATTTGTTAGATTTTTTAAATCCTTTGGCTTAGAAAATGTGGACTGCCAATAAATGCCAAAAAAAGTGATAGTGATATCAGGCCCTGTTTGTTCGGGCAAGTCCAAACTGGCTAGCAATATAGAAGATAATTTTAATGCAAAGATATTGAGAACAGTGGAAATCATACAAAAAGTTGGTTCAATAAAAAGGCATGATCGATTAGCTTTACAAGCAGAGGGAGAACGATTAGATAGGGAAACAAATGGAAGATGGGTTTTAGATGAACTAAGTAATATTGTACGAGATTCAAAAGAAGATGCTACTTTTGTTGTAGATTCCGTGAGAATTGCACAACAAATTGAACATATTAGAGCTGCGTACCGTCCCGTGACACATATTCATTTAACTGCTCCTCTTGAAGAACTTCAAAAAAGGTATAAAAAAAAATACAAGAGGAAAAGTGGTGTACCAACATATGAAAAAATCAGAGAGAATACAACTGAAAAAAACATTGAATCTTTAAGCTCGATCGCTGATGTGGTAATAAATACTAACCGATGTGAAGAACGTGACATTTTAGTTCGAGCAGCTAGTCGAATGTCGTTATATGGTGTAAATTGTACTGGGTATGTCGATATCATTGTAGGAGGCCAATTTGGTAGTGAAGGAAAAGGGCAAATAACAGCTTATTTAGCAAATGAATATGATCTACTCGTTCGAGTTGGAGGACCAAATGCAGGCCACACTGTTTTTGAAGAACCAGAACGTTATATCCATCATCACCTACCTTCAGGGACTAGAAGAGGTAATGTACCACTTCTTTTAAGTCCAGGAATGGTTATAAATGTCGAGACTCTTTTAACTGAAATTTCAGAATGTAGAGTGGAATATAATCGATTAAATATTGATCCTAATGTTATGGTAATTAATTCCAATGATATTAAATCCGAAGCAGATTTAGTAAAGAAAATAGGATCGACCGGTCAAGGCGTTGGGCATGCCACGGCAAGAAGAATATTGGAGCGTGGGGACTCAGATTTAATATTGGCTAAAGATGTTCTCGAATTAAAACCCTACATTCGCCCTGCGTCTGAAGTATTATCAAAAATTCTTATGGGAAATGGTCGAGTTCTTATAGAAGGAACTCAAGGAACAGGATTGAGCCTTTATCATGGTTTATATCCTTATGTAACTTCCAGAGATACGAGTGTATCTGGTTGTTTATCGGAAGTGGGTGTGAGCCCGAAATATGTTCGACGCATCATTATGGTATGCCGTACATATCCTATCAGGGTAGAAAGTCCGCTTAAAGGGTCTTCTGGACCCATGGGTATTGAAACATCTTGGGAAGAAATTAATAAACGCTCAGGCATTCCTTTAAGCGAAATTCAACAAAATGAAATTACCTCAACCACAAAGCGAAAGAGAAGAGTTAGTGAGTTTAACTGGTATTTCTTAAGACTAGCTGCATTCTTAAACGGTGCAACGGATATAGCTTTAACGTTCACTGATTATTTATCAGTCAATAATATAAAAGCAATTCGTTTTGATCAATTAACACAGGATACAATTAATTTTATTGAGGAAATCGAACAAGTAACAAAAGCAAGAGTGTCTCTAATTGGAACTGGTTTCGATTATCGTAGTATAATTGATCGACGTAAATGGTGAATAAAATAGAACCTGAACAAATAATACAACACTATCCAAAAATTTATCATATGGCTGAATCTGGAAGCTGGAAGAGCATAAAACGTTATGGTCTATTAAGTACATCTGCTTTGCTTGATTTATTTGAAATCAATGGACAGAAGCGTTTTAAAATTGAATCTAAACAGAGACGAGAGAATGTCACAATAGAGCATCCCGATTATGGTATGGCTGTTATTAGGGATCAAAAACCATTATCTGAAAGTGCTTTACATAAAGTTATCGATGGAATGTCAACAACAGAATATTATGAACTCCTTAATCATATGACTTTTTTTTGGGCAAGGAGAGAACGACTAGAAAGACTGCTAAATGCACGAGCATACAAGAATAAAACACACACTGTGTTGACAATTAATACCGCGAAGTTATTGGAAAGGCATCAGGAAGAGGTATGGCTTGCTCATATCAACTCTGGTGCCTTTTTTGGCAAGGGTCGAAGAGGTGTTCAAACGTTCAAACGAATTAAAGATTATCCATTCGAAGAAATAAAGAAGAAGAAAAAGGAAAATGCAATCGTTGAAATAGCAGTTGATTATGCGGTAAAAGATATTCAAGAACTGACAATTCGAGTTGAAGAATGGAAGGAAAGTAAACCAATTTGCACAATATGGAATAGAAATTAAACTCGTTGTTAAAAAGTATATGATCATTTCTATATTTGATAAATCGTTCCTTTTTAGGTGGTTAACTACTATTAGTATCATTGATTATATTATGACGAAGAAGTTCAGTTCCTTTCTTATTGAACAAGAAATATCACTGAAAATATATGCCCTTAAAAATTCTGGGAAGCCAATAATAGTTATCTTCCCACATTTGGGTGTAAGGTATTTCATTGATTTTGAACCATCTCAGCTCGCCTTCATCGCCTTGTATAAGTTCACCCTTGAAAGTAGTTGTCGTGTATATGTGGACCACCCAGTCGGGCTCCGGCTTCTCCCCGAAGTAGAAGTCGACGACGCCCCGCTCCGTGAGATCAGACACGGTGAGCCCCGTCTCCTCTCTTACCTCCCGTACCACGCACTCCAGCGGCGTCTCGTCGGGCTTGACCTTGCCTCCGGGTCCGTTCCACTTCCCCTCCCCGAACCTTCCCGCCGACTTCCGCTGCAGGAGCAGCCTGCCCCCGTGGATGATCTCGCACAGCGTGGCCTCGACGACCATGTCAGATATGACTTGAGGGGCGCCGTAAAGGCTTTACCCTGTTCTCAGACGTTTTTCTGTACCGCAGTTTCATATCTCACCTAGGTATCCAGCCATACGTTTCTTTTAAATAACGTTGAAGCTATGTGTTCGACGGGGTGCTGAGGCTTGCCTCGGATATGGGTCAGCGAGGGTGTGTACCGTAGGCTCGAGGAGCGGGCGCGCGAGCAGGGCGTGACCGTCAGCGAGCTCATCGAGAGCCTCGTTCTAGGGACTCGTAGAGGAACCGGGTCACGTAGCCGCTGAAGCTGGTGACCCCCTGCTTGAGGAGCTCCTCCCTGTTCTCTTCGTACTGCTGCATCAGCTCTCTGTAGACCTCTTCACGCACCGTTATGGATCTGAATCCTTTACGAGGCATATGGATCACGTACAGTACGGTACTATGTGTTTATCTCGTTTATGTTTACCGTACGTCCACCGCGGCGGTACCTTAAAGTACTTTTACTCGTCCCCACTCTACATCTATTTTACCTCGTTATACTTTGTTTTGGGGTACTATAGTGTTAAATAAGCATAAATGTACCGTACATCATGGTACTATGCCGCGTGAGGGATACGCCGTGGTCACCATACCCGAGGACGTGCACCACAGGCTGGCCGAGGCAGCCCGCAGCGAGAACAGGAGCATACCTAAGCAGATAGAGCACATGCTCAGCAAGCTGTACCCCAGCCTGAGCCACCTGGAGCCCGTGACGTGCGGGGCGTGCGGCTACACCACCACAGTCAACCCCCGGAGAAACGCGGCGCAGCCCAAGTATTGCCGCAACTGTGGGGCACCCATACTCGAGACCAGGAGGACGAAGCCATAGAGACGCAGACGCTGGAGCCGGCGGCGGCCGAGGAGAGCCATGGAGACGCAGAGCCCCTGATCCTGCTGCTGAGGCTGCACGGGGAGCGCGTCACCTGTAGATCGTACACGGTGAAGGCCGTGGAGGCCCTCCCCCGTCTGGGCGAGGCGTTCACGGTGTCGCAGCTGGCCGGGGCCGCCGGGATACCCCGGTCCAAGGGCTACCCCACGCTGAGGCGCCTGATGGGGCTGAGGGTGGTGGAGGCCCTCCCCAGGCTGCGGCGGCCCGACGACTGGGGCGAGTACACCCTCGGCATGAGGAAACGTTTCTACCGGGAGCACGGCCTGCCCTCGAGGGGCAAGGAGCCCCGGCGCTACAGGTACTGCCCCCAACGGACCCTGGCGTATCTACGCGGCAAGGTGCTGCGGGAGATAGCCGACATAGACGCCGAGGCGCAGATCAGGATCGCGAGACTTCTCAGGGAATACGACGAGGTGGAGGGACGACTTCGCCGGGGCGGTGAAGCGGGGGGGACTGCGTCAGATGAGTAGCCGCCCATACGCGTCCGTCAAGGACTACCGCAGGCATCCCTGGCGGCGGCTCAGGGACAGGCCCGGAGTCAAGATCAAAAGCACCGCGGGGAGGAGACGATGGTCCTAGGCGGGCTGAGGCGGCGCCTCGGAGGCGTCAACGCGCCGAAGGCGAAGCACCTGCACCCGGTCACCTCGTCCAGCGACGCATACTACGCGGGGCTGAACCAGGACTACAGGTGGTTCAGGCAGGACGAGCTGGTCCGGAAGTGCGTCGTCACCAACGCGTTCTACGCCACGATGCACGGCTTCAGCACCGTCGTCGAGGCACGGCGGCCGGGGGACTACGGCATCCTGAAGGAGCGGGTGGACGAGGTCAACAAGGCCGTGAACATGGATGGTGTGCTCTTCACCGCCCAGGTGAAGCGCAGCGTCTACGGGAAGGCCGGGTTCGAGGTGGTCACGGACCCCGACGGGCTGCCGGTGAGGCTGCTGAGCCTTGAGAGCGACAGGCTGAGGCCCGACATCGACGAGGACTGGAGGCTCACCGGCTACACGTACAGGGGCAGGACGGGGTTCTACGCGCCGGACGAGGTGCTGTACTTCACCAACCTTGGGCTGGAGGCGGACGCGCTGGGGCTCAGCGACGTGGAGCCCCTGAGGGGCGTCTGCAGGGCGAGGCACGAGGTGCTCCGGGAGAACTTCCCCGAGATCGCGCGGAGCCTCTGGGCGCCATACGTGGTGCTGAAGGCGGACACAAGCGGGCTGCCTGTGGAGGAGGCGGAGAGGGTTGTGGAGCAGCTGGCCGAGGTGGCCAGGGCTGGGAAGAGCGTCGCCATAAACGAGAGCGTGGAGGCCCAGGTTGTGCACGTGACGCCGGACATCAGGGGCCTGAACGAGCTATTGGGGAAGCTGGAGGAGGCCATCATAGCGGGGTTCGGGACGCCTAGGCTGCTGCTGGGGAGGCCTGTGGAGAACCGTGCGACGGCGTACACCGAGCTGGAGGCCTACGTCGAGGGCGTGGTGAGCGGCATCCAGAGGCATCTTCGGAGGGAGCTGGAGCGGCAGTGGTACGACCGGCTGGCGAGGCTCTTCACGGGAGGCGAAGACGTCAGGGTGAAGCACGTCTGGAACCCGGTCAGGGCGTCGGACGTGGTCCAGATGGCTGACGTCGTGGCCAAGCTGTGGGGCAGCCACGGAATGGGGCCCCTGGGAGGCAGGGCTGACAAGGCGTGGGAGCTCATGGGGTGGGAGGCCGAGGCCGGTGCATGAGCTGAGGTTCTACGCCGGGGTCCACGCCCTGGAGGACCGCGCCGCCACGTTCTACGTGATGAACACGGGGGTCAACAGGAACGGGTGGGCCGTCACCGACGAGGCGCTGGAGCAGGCGCTCCCCACCGTCATAGGGAAGCCCCTGGGCTGCGGCCCCGGGTACGCGACGGACAGGCACTACGCCATGCCCGTGACGGTGGGCGTGTTCAGGGGGGCGAGGAAGCCTGACGGGTATGCGCTGGGCTCCGCCGAGATCGTGGACGACGAGGCGTGGAGCAGGCTCACGGGCGGGGATTGGGGGCCCATAAGCGTCGTGGTCACCAGCTACATGGAGCGGTGCAGCGGGTGCGGCGAGGAGCTCACGGGCCTGGACGACCCTTTCAGCCACGGATGCATCGCGGGGGGCGGCGCCCACCTGGTGGTGGAGAGCTTCACCTTCGACCGCGCCGACTTCATCGACGCCCCGGCGTACCCCCAGGCGGGGCTCATTAGAGGGGTGGACGCGGTGGTGCCGCTGGAGCTCCTCGCCGGATACTACGAGTCACAGTCCAAACCGGATCGGGCGCTGGAGCCCGGGGCCCACGTGGGCCCGAACTCCAGAGAAGGAGAAAGGAGAAAGAAATTGGAGCAGGAACAAGAGCAGCGACTCACACAGATGGAGCAGGGAGTAGGCGAGCTGCGGGCCCAGTTGGACGAGCTCCGGGTGGGGCTCGGCGAGCTACGGGAGGCGCAGCGCAGCGCGCATAGCAGGGACGCGGCGGCGAAGGCGAAGTACGGCGGGGCCCCTGAGGGCGGCCTGGAGGCCGCCATGGAGGAGGCCAGGCTCAGGCTCTTCGGGAGGAGAGCGTGATGGCGGCCGGTGGCATACTGAAGGAGCAGCTCCTCGTCGTGGAGGAGTACACGGTTAAGACGGACGAGGACATAGAGAAGGGCGAGATCGTCTACAACGACGGCGGCGGCATCCTGGCCGCGCCGAGCACGGCGGTCGGCCCCTTCATGATGGCGTTGCAGGCGCACGACTACAGCGAGGAGACGGCGCACAAGGTGAGCTACGTCCTCGTGGGCTGCGTCGAGGCCCAGAAGGTATCGGGCAGCGGCGGAGGCAAGAAGGGGCAGGCGGTGATGGTCAGCGCCACGGCGGGGGAGGTGACGCTCTTCGTGAAGGGCGACGCCCCGGCCAGCTACGTCGAGGCCGACGTCCAGACGGCGCTGGACACCAACCTGGGAGTCGTCGGGGTGCTGGCCGAGGACGCCGCGGACGGCGACACAACCGCCAGGATTTGGCTGGGGGTGCGGGGATGAGGGTCTGGAGATCCGCGTTGACCGGCGGCTACCACGTGGGGGACGGGCGCGGCTACGAGGCCGCGGCCATCATACCCACGGACGTGGCCGCGGTGGAGGCGGCGACCATCCTTGACGAGGTGCTGGGGGCGGCCAGGCCCCTCTACAAGCTGAGGGGTATCTGCCGGCCGGTGCGCATGGACGGCCTCGCGGCGAGGGTGGACGTGGCGACGGGCCTCACGGGCCAGGAGAAGGTGCCGGCCATGGTGGAGGCCGAGGTGGCGAGCCAGAGCTACACGGCGGTGGAGTTCGACCTCTGGAAGAACGTTGTCCACATCGTGGTGAGCGACGAGACAGCCAAGAAGGCGGCCCACGACGTGCTGGCGCTTCACGTCTCGGACGCGGCCCGGGACCTGGCGAGGATGGAGAACAAGCAGATCACGGAGGCCGCGGAGGCGTGCACCGAGAAGGTCTCGGGGACGCCTTACAGCGACTGGGGCGCCATGACGACGCCGCCTGACAGCGACACCAACCCCTTCGAGGCGATAAGGGCCAGCATAGAGTACATAGAGGGCAAGGGCTACGAGCCCAACTTCATGGCCATGCACCCGACGCTGTGGGGCAGGTTCGTCACCAACACCTACGTCAGGGACTTGGTGCAGGCAGGCGTCGCCTCCCTGGGCAACCAGGGCGGCCAGTTCACGCTGCCGGGGTACCCCACCATCAAGGTGTTCACAGACTACAGCCTAACCCAGACGCCGACGGCGACCAAGGGGCCCCTGATAGGGGACAACGTTGCGCCCGCCGTCGTCCTTGGGGAGGGCCCCACCGAGGCAGCCCAGTACAGGGACGAGAAGGCGGGTTACGACGCCTACGTGATCCGCCAGTACCTGGAGCCCAAGCTGGTCATCGACGAAGCCATCGACAAGATATGCACGTAGGGCCCGACACGGGGGCGGCTACCTACAGGAACGAGATCCACGCGCCGTTTGAAGGCGCATCAAACCCCCTAAACAATGGGAGAGAAAGACATGACGTACTGCACAGCGTCAGACATTAGGAGTATAGTCCACACAGGGCTTAGCGACGGCGAGATAGAGGCGATCATCGCGCTGAGCGACGCCGAGATCGACAAGCGGCTCGGGTCTCAGGATTCCTCTGACAAGGTGATCAAGAAGCTCAGCATGCTGTTGACGGCTAAGACTGTTAAGCTGCGTCAGCCGGGTATTGTGGCTGTCGGTGAGTACAGTGAGAACAACGAGGATTTGTTTCAGGTGCTTGATGCAGAGATAGAGAAGATCTACCGGTTGTGCTCTAGTTCCTCTATTTCGTCGTCTCGCTACGGCGTCATCGACGAGGAGGAGCGCACCGGGGTGGATGTTTGAAGCGGTTCAAGACGCGTATGGCCACCATAGAGACTATACTGAAGTGTCTCAGCGGTGAGCCTTGCCGTTGGACACCGTTGATGAGGAAGGTTCTTGAGACATCGACGCCTTGGGTGGCGCAGTCCACCCTCGACTGGCTGAGGAGAGAGGGGTTCATTGACAGGCCTTCAAGAGGAGTGTATCAAATAACCAGAAAAGGGAAGTTGTTATTACGTGTCCTGTAATGATTTCGCTATTGTAAATAACTTCATACATTTCTAATTTTGTTTATAATACACCATAGCGCGGGGTATTGTGATCAATGACAGAAATAATTTTTTGTTATATCATTTTTATGAAGTTATTTACATATTAATTTTCGGTTTATGCCGAAATTTTCGGTATTTACCGAAAATTATAATAGTGTTTATGGTTTATGATAGACAGAATTGAACCTATCATCGCTAAAGTCTTATCGCGTAGCGAAGTATTTGTTGAAGAATAAAGTTTCTAGTCAGTCAAAGATCTCAAAGGAGACGAGGGTGGCGATTGGTTATGTTAATGAGGTTATTCATGAATTATCTGACCAAAACATCGTGACTGTTGAGTATGGTAAGTGTTCTCTGGTTGATTATGTTCGGTTGTTGGAAAAAATCAGTTTTGATAGATCTTTCAAGAAACTTCGGATAAGGGATTTTAGGTTACCTACTAGAACCATAACTGAAACCGAGGAAAGATTGGCTCTGTTTTGTGATAATAGAGGAATCAGGTATGCTTTCTCCGTTTTTAGTGGCCTAAAATATTATTATGAGTATCACATTAGCTACCCGACCGTTCACATATACGTTGATAAACCATCCGAACTTCTTGAGATTGAGAAGGGGGAGGGCGTCATCCCTGTTGTCGTCCTCTATGAGGATAGACCAGACATTTTTAATGAATCATCTACGATGAAAAAACATCACGTCTGTGATGAAATCCAGATCATCATCGACCTTTTTACGAGTGGTATTGGTAGAGATGCGGCGATCAAGTACTATAGGGATTCAATATGGAAAACAGAGAAATTCTAGCTGAACGTTCTTATGATGAGCTTTTAGATCTTATGTTGTGGTTTCATCATCAAGGCCCTGTGCCGATCATTATAGGTGGTTGGGCTGTTTACTGCTATAACTCGTACATCGGATCGGTAGACATTGACCTAGTCGGACCAAGTTCGGGTGGTCTCTTTGATGCGACTTTAGAGGGTTTTGAACGGGAGAGAGGGTATGAGGCAGTTACAACAGGGCCATTGTATCTTGGCGCTTCTTTCAGGAAGCCAATCGTTGAGTCTGGGAAACTTCGTGGTTACATGGAGATCGATGCATGTACGTATGAGGCGGATAGACGCGTCTTTAAAGAGAATATCGCGAAAGAGTTGCCTTACGAGATCTGTAAAAGAGAGGGTATGTTGGCCTCTGTGTCTCTTGGACCTAACTGCGAGGCATATATTCCCAACAAGGCTCTGCTGTTTCTATATAAATTGAAAGCGTTGAGGGATCGACGGTATGATCTCGAGGAAGAAGTAGCGGTTATGAGTCAGGAGAGGGCTGAATGGTTAAGAGCAAAGATCGTCAAAGATGGTTCAGATTTGATTAGTTTACTTGATCCTAATCCGGGTCCTTGTATTATTGAGCAGAAAATGGATTCTGTTATTCTCAGAGAGTTGATTTCAGAGTTTGATTTAGCGTTCTGTATGGAAAGCATCAAGTCTTTGCCAACCATGAATTTATCTCTTAGACAATATCGTAACGTTGATCGAGAAAATGTGAACGAATGGGTTACCAGTTTAATTAATGAAATTGAATAAACTTGAGAGTAAAAACACGTTTATATAAGATAACAAAGCCTCAGCCATCGTTCTTTGGAGAATGACTCATCGAGGCAGCAAGTACCGTGACGAGAAGGCGGGGTACGACGCCTACGTGATAAGGCAGTACCTGGAGCCCAGGCTGGTGATAGACGACGCCATCGACAAGATATGCACGTAGGGGCCGTACGGGGGGCGGCTGCCTACTGGAACGAGATCCACGCGCCGTTTGAAGGCGCGGATACCCCTAAGTGAGGTGGAGAAATGTACTGCACGGCTTCAGATGTGAGGAACATCATACACACGGGTCTAAGTGATTCTGAGATAGAGGCTGTTATTGAGCTCAGCGACGCCGAGATCGATAAGCGTCTGGGAGCACGCGACCCGTCGGACAAGGTGATCAGGAAGCTCAGCATGCTGCTGACGGCTCAGACGGTCAGGCTGAGGCAACCGGGTAGTGTAGCCGTGGGCGAGTACAGCGAAAGCAACGACAAGCTAAATGAGGCGTTTAGTGCGGAGATCGAGAAAATTTTTAAGCTCTACTCAAGCCTAGTAATTTCTTCTTCTGACTACAATTTTATCGATGAGGATGATCGTACTGGGGTGGATAATTGAAGCGATTCAAAAAGAGAATAGCTACAATCAAAGTCATTTTGATGTATCTGAAGAGTAAACCAATCCATTGGACTCCCCTCACGAAGAAGATTTTAATTACATCCACTCCATGGGTTGCTCAAACAAGTTTAGAGTGGTTATTATCTGAGAAATATATTGAACGACCAACTAGAGGGAAATATATAATCACAGAAAAAGGAAAATTACTATTAAAATCATTATGTTAAAGTTTCACATTCGTTCATATTTACTTTTTAATCTCATTGAATCGATGAGAGCATCTCTGATTATTTTATTATATTTTGGATGAGAGAAAATATGTTCATTAACATCGAATAAAAATATTGATTCTCTTTTTGAAATGTTATTACAAAAATTTGAAATTTCATCTATTTTTATTTGATTTAAATTTCCACCATATATTTTATAAAAGAGGTAACTTAATTTATCCTTAGATAAGTTGTTATTTCTATATAAATCCAAAAAATATTCCTGATTTCTATTAAAAGAATATATGTCTTTGGTTTTCTTTTTCATATCATTGTTATGTCTAAATATACTACTTGCTATATGGACATTATGACTTCGTCCAATAATTTTGTTTTTAAAACTGCGTATATATTCTAGTCTTGATAACAAATCATAAGATTTTTCCAGTATTTCTAACCATTTATTTTTAATGTATTCTTCTTTTTTTAAATCTACGCTAGATACTTCTGAAAATGTTCTAGCGCTTATCATAGCCAGTAATATGACTTTTTCTTTATCGATTAATTTGTAATCTTCACTTAATTTAAAATAAGTTTCATTGATATATTCAATTAAATTTTCCTCAGATATTCTATTTTCTTTATTCTCGACAAACCATATTCCTTTTGCACTTATCAAGTAACTGTTTATATCGGTCGAACTTTGAATATGGTTGTTTAATATTAAATAATTTAATATTTCCTGTGGTATTAATGTGCCACTTATAGATGATTTATTTAAAATAGAAAATCGTGTTGCTTCTCTCGATTTGATAAAGGATAAAATAATGGAATTATTTATTAACTTGTAACTGTTTTGTACATTTTCATATAGCAAATCATAAAATTTCTTGAGATATCTATAGTTATCACCCTCCATTTTCATTCACCCAATTTTTGAATACGTATTTCATTTGCTTTTTGTACTACGATACCAAGCAATAATTTATTATCTTTATATAAACTAATCAATCTATCGTAAACTGGTTGAAGAGAAAAATCATCCATCATTGCCACTTCGTCAAACATGGCTATGAGTTTTCTATCATCGTTTGGTATGTTTAGTAAACCTAAAAGATATGCACTTTGACTCTGACCCGTACCCATGTCGGAAAGATGGATAATTTGATTTTGCTCCGTTACAATAAAACCTTCGACAAGATTAATGTATTTAGCATTATATTCCTCATCAATATGTCTGAATTTTCCAATTCTTTTACCTAAATACGTAAATACAGCATCATAATAATTATAATCTGTTTTTATTATTTTTTTAATTTTTTTCTTAATAAGATCATTAATTTTTTGATTATAGTTTCCTAACAATCTAGCACTTAAAACAGCCGATTTATTATATAATACATTTATTTCATCTTTATATTTTTCATATGGATGGGGTTCCATTTTTAATAAGCTTTCTAAATCCGATTGATATATTCCTATCAATGATTCTTGAGATTTTATATTAGATTCCATTTCATTTACCTCCCTATTAAGTCTATTTATAGTGTCTAATAATTGATTTTCTTTAAAAGTGAAATATGGTTCAAGTTCTTTATTTTCTTCAAACTTTTTTAATAATAATTTCAGATCTGAATTTTCTATATTGGGATCAATTTTATTTTCTATACATAAATTATAGAAAAACTTTTTTTTCTTCAATAATTCATTAATTTCTTGACTTAATTTTTCTTCATCTGCTTCAATTACTTCGCCATATTCGAATTCTTCTTCAAAAACATCTCCGCTTTCTCCTTCAATTTCTTTCATTGCGATTAAATTATTTTCTAGAATATTTATATTTTCTAACATTTCATCCAAATCTTCAACTATAGATATTAAATTTTCATGCCTACTTAATATTTCTTCGCTATTTCTTTTTTCTTCAGTCAATGCATCTATAAGCTCTTTTATAGTTATTTCAAATTTCGGTATTTTTAAATTTATATCTTGATATTGTTTTAAAAATGTGATCATATTATTGTATATATTAGCATTTTTATATTTGTCATCTTTTTCAATATCATCAATATGTTTATTAATTATTTTTTTAAATTTTAAGGTCAAAAGTTCCAATCGTTTATCTAATTCACAATCTTTAATATTATAAACATTAATTTTATTCCATAAATCATAATTATTTTTTTCTATTTCAGGAAGAATTTTTTTTAATATAGGAGATAATATATTTTTTCTATTTGAAATTTTATCCATGTTAAATGTTATCTTTGTCTTTATTGCTCTTGATTTTCTACCTACTCTTTGTTTCTTTTTAGTTATTTCTTGTCTTTCATCCTTGATTTTATTTAATCTAACATCAAGTCTTAAAATTTCCGATGTATAAAATAAAAGCTGTCTTAAATAGGCATATTTCTCTAAATTTTGTTTAAAAATTTTAGTGTGGGGTAGCTTATCATTAATTTTATTTATTTCATTTTGGCATTCACTTATTTTTTGTTTTAATTGTTCAATTTTATTCGGATCTCTGTAATCTTCAAGTTCCTCTATAATACTATCTAAATAATCCGAGAAATTTTTGATTCTATCTCCATACCTTAACTGCTCTTCCCTTATTTCATGTAATAAATCATATAGTCTTTTAGTTGGATTACTGGGTATATCATATATTAAATTATATTTTGATATAAAACTTTCATATGAAATTGGCATTAATTTACCATTTGTATTCCCCATTAATAATATATCTTCGTCATCAAAATCTTTTTTTTCAGATTTTAATATTATTTGATTATCTTGATCTCTAATCTCTAACTCAAATTTAATTTTTTGATGATCAGATTCTCTTAGAAAATTTATTTTACTTAATAATTCATCGTTCAATCTAGTACTTTTGTGTCCATATAATGAAAGAGCAATTATATTCAGTAAAGTACTTTTACCGGATGAATTGGGGCCTTCGATCATAACTAAATTTGGCAATTCCTTCGGAATTTTTTTTGGTTTAAATTCTTCAATTTCCTGATCATTTTTTTTCCTTCTCAATACATAATCATATTTAATCATATCATTCTTTCTCCTCAAAATATTTTAACATTATATTAAGAGCATCTTTATTGTTAATATCTTTAGATAATATATTAATAATCATAATTTCACATTCATCTTCACTTAAAGATTTTAAAAAATTATTTATTGATACATCATCTATTTTACTCATCTTTTTCAAAGACTCCTGATAAAGCTAATGGGAATTTTAAAACTTTTAATTGAATTAGTTCATGTATACTCGCTACGGCGTATCCTTTTCTTAGGCTTTGCATCTCTTCATCAGATACTTTAACACCATAGTCTTTTGCCACCGCACTGTCAGATTTAAAGAAAATTTTTGTATTAATAACACTTGAGAGGCCTCGTGGAATATCGGATGGATTTTGTGATGAAAAAATAACCCCAATTTCTTTACTTCTACCCGTCCTGCATATAGTGTCTAATTCTCCGAGCGCTTCTCTTGAACTCGTTGAGTTGTAGAATTGATGGACTTCATCAATTATTATTAAAATTGGGACATTTGATCTACCTGAACTCTTTGACTCGATGATACTTTTCAATAAATGCCTTAATATTATCGATCCAAATTGGATTCCTTTACTTCCAGCTACATTGATTACAGACATTTTTCCTCGAGTAAGAATATCTTCTGATTTTAATGAAACAGCACCTTCATTATCGAAGAAATCCATTGCGTATTCTAAATTTCTAAGGATATTACCATATGTTCCAGGGGGTATTTTGACTTCTAGTTCATCTCCTCGTGAATTTAAAGTTGGGTACGTATATTTTTCATAAATACCATCGGCAAAGTATTTAACAAAATTCGAAAATGAAAATTCCCCACCTTTAATTTTCCTGTCATATTGCCATTTCCTAAAAATATTAGGAAGATGTTGCGCTGCAATGTCTGTTAAACCTATAATTAATCCAGACAATGCGTCTGGATCAAGTTCTTGGACATTAATGGTGATCTTTTTACAAATTTTATAATTAATATCCTGTTCTGGATCAATAGAAGTATTTGCTGGATAATAAATTGTGAAATTATTAATTCCATGCGGCTTAATGTTCAATGAATTCCATTCATCCATTATTGTTTTATAGATGGTGTTTGATTGTTTGTCCATTTTTAAAAAATCAACATCTTTAACATTAATGGCTAGTACAGCACCGAATCCTTTGAGATCTTCAACGAAATATTGAGCTAGATATTTGGTAGCAACAGTTTTACCACTACCAGTTTTACCACATACCATCATTTGATGATAGAACATATCTGTAGGTAAATGAGCAGTGATAGGCGTGCCTTCTTCATCGCATAATAGTTGATTCTTTCCGGAGTATAGCGTAGCTATGAATACGGGTGGGCCTTCTACTTCAGCATCTAATGCATTGTCGATTTCTTCTTGGTTTGATCTTCTAGCTATCGCTTGAGGAGGAATAAAATCAATTAATCCATCAGTTCTTGATGTGATGTCTTTAACTCTATATGCATAAATGATATTTTGGCATTTTTGGTCTTGTTTAAGTGGTGAAAGATCCATATCTGCTAACATCGGGGAAGGAGAATATGGTTCTATTTGACGTGTATCGTCTACTCTTAAGATGTGCTTTGTTTCTCCATTATTTATAGTAAGGAATGAACCTTTAGGTAGAATACCGGTTGTACCACTCTTAGATACTAGTTTCATTCTACCTCTTTCTTCGCCTAATACTATCCACATTCTAACCAAACCTCTCTTGATTTATTGATGGAATCAATCCAACATGCTTCATGATTTTTTCAATATCTATTAAATTAATAGTACTCCGTGCGAACTTCTCAGCGATCGCTATTGGCCTTATCTGAGGATTATGATTATCTCCTTGCGCAAGAATTAAATAATATATCAAATCAAATATTCCATTCATAATTTTGTTATATTTTTTATAGGCAGTAATATCAAACTCTATTCTTTGTGGACTAAGATCCAGTGATTTAAGATAAAAGAAAATTTTTGCATTTTCTGTTACAGACTGATCAGTATATTTGAACATGCAAGACCTTTCGCCCACTCTTAATAATTTATATGCCCAATGCATATCTGAATTAAATTTACCTCTCAACTCTAAATCATAATCAGTAACTAGATTACTGCTACTATTTTTTACAAAAAATATTGGGAGAATCTCTTTATCTAATAATTTTTCATTTAAAATTCTCGTTTTACTGCTCATTTGTTTACCTATTAATGGACCATCTATTAATAAAATAGAATTTTCTGGTACATTATCTAATAAAAATGTATTTCTATCATTGACATAATCTCGTTTAAAATCAGATTCTGGGTCATCTGAATATTTAACATACCTAGATTTATCACATATTGATTTAGATCTAGTATAAAAATAAAAAGTTATTAAATTTAGAGGTATATAATCATCTTTCAATATTACTAAAGAATGAGAAGTAAAGTAAGCTATACCTTCTAATCCAGTAAATTTATGGACAGATTCATCATAAGCACATATTAAAATATTAGAGTCATTGTATTTTTGACCTACTTTGGAATTTAATTTATATTTAAATTTAGTTTCTATTCTCATTAGTGCTTTAGCATCTGGGGGATACCCAAATAAAGAAAAATCCATATTTATATATGAATCATAATTTGGCAATAAAATTCTCAAATTATTAAGGTCTGCTAATGTATTAACGAGATTTGAGTGGAGTAATAGTTTATTATATGACAAACTACGATCAACATAACTTCTATTTTTCATTTATAAAGTTTATTACATTCTAATAAATCTTAGATGAAAGAAATTTATAATATATAAGTTAAATTTGTTATAATAATATAAAAAATTTACTAAATATTTAATATATTTTATATTTATCTCATTTTTAAAAGAATTATTTTAAAAGTTTTGTTTGACTTAATCTTTTTATTTCATAATTTGATATAAATAATTCTTTTCCTTTCTTTGCTTTGTCTTGTTTATAATTATTCATACCATACTGGTGTTTCCATTCATATATATATGCAAAATCGTAGAGATTTCGAATTTCAGGAACATCATCTAATGTAGCCAACCATCTATGAGGACTTTTCATAAGGTTATATGCTAGTCTAGAATGATCAAACATTTTATGTAGAAGCCCTTTTCGACCATATAGCTTTGATTTAATATTTTTCAAATAAGGTGGATCAATAAAAAGAAATACGTTATCTCCATCTTCAAAAAGGTGTTTCTCATAATCCCCTCTTTCGATTTGTACATCTTTGATTAAATTTCCTAGAGGTATGATTCTTTCAATTATTGAATCGGTAAATCTGCCCTCGTAAGATCCTTGAGAATACCCGCTAGCATCTACTGCACCTGAGAATGATATTCTATTTAAAATGAAGTACCTGATGGCTCTCTGAAAAGGTGAGGCTTCCTGCATTGTTTTCAAATGGTTAAATAGCTCTTTACCGTTGTTGAAATCATTCTTATAAACCAACACATATTCTCTAAACTTTTCAGGGTCATCTTGCAGAAACCACCAGAAATAAGACAAATCAGTAGAAAAATCATTAATAACAAACTTTGCGTCCTGTTTTTTCCTTTGTAACGCAGCGATGAAAACCGAGCCTCCGCCCACGCATGGTTCCCTGAATTCAGAAAAATCGTCGGGGATTAAAGGCAGTAATTTCTTTAAAGCTTTCGATTTACCCCCTGGATATCTTAATATGCTTTTAATTTCATGAAGGATCGGTTTAGGATTCATATTGGATCAGGTTCTCTAAGAATATCATAACCCATCATATATTTATTTTAAATAATTAACGCATGTAAATGAAATTTCAGAATCTTCGTGTGCATTAATTCAGTTATATCATTAAGCTATTTAAAAATAAAGTAACTGTTAATTATTGAGCTACAGTCGCCATTATAAAGCACATTCTAGTGGAATCAACTCCATGGTCTGCGCAGAGAACCTAGAATGACTGTTAAAGGAAAAATACCTGGAGTGTCCAACAATAGGTACATACTAGTTGAATGTACGGTTTAAACCCAGAGATAGACTAACTCACCCGCTTCAAGGAGCACGTAGAGAGAGGCGTCACGCTCCTCCACAACCGAGTAAAAGAGTTCCCCGACCTAACAACACTAACATGAAAAGGAACACCCCCACCAAAAAAAGAGCAGAACACAACCCCAAACCCCCAAAAAAATTCACGGAATACACACCCACGGCAACAACCCACACAAAAACACGTAAACCCCACAACCCCCCCCAAAAAAAAAAATTACGGATATGACCAGTAACAGGTAACAAGCCCCGCCCCAGAAACGCTTACCGCATGTAACCAGCAACAAACCGAGCCATAAAAAGATATATCATGACCCCGCCTACTTCAGATAATCATGAACCCCAACAAGTTCTACTCAAAACTCGGCGCAAGCTTCAAACCCGGCGTACTCACCACCGTGGTGCTCGCCGCCGAGGAACTCAGACGACAAGGAAAAAAGATCATAGGGCTCACGGGAGGCATGTACGACGAGCCCAGCTTCCCGTGGAAGGAAGTAAAGGAGGCCATCGACGACGCCACCGAGGCCGACTGGCGCATAATGCTCCAGTACGGCAGCACGGCGGGGCTCCACCCCCTCAGGGAGCAGCTCGCCGCGTGGATGAAGGGCCACGGCATACAGGCCGACCCCTACAGGGAGATGATGATCACCACAGGCAGCCAGGAGGCCCTCGACCTCGTCACCCGCGTCTTCCTGGACAAAGGCGACTTAGTCATGGTGGGCGCCCCCACCTACCTCTCAGCCCTCGGCGCCTTCAGGACCGTAGACCCCGAAATAAGGACCGCCAAGCTGGACCGGGACGGGATGGACCCGGACGACCTGGAGAAGGTGATCAAGCAGGTCGAGGCCGAGGGAAAGACCCTCAAGCTCCTCTACATAATACCCAGCTTCCAGAACCCCACCAGCACAGTGATCCCCATGGAGAGACGGAGACGGATAATTGAGCTCGCCGAGAAACACGACTTCCTCATCCTAGAGGACAACCCCTACGGCTACATCAGCTTCGAGGGCCCCATGCCCACGCCGCTGAAGGGTCTAGACGAGACGGGCCGCGTCATGTACACCAGCACCTTCAGCAAGATAGTGTCGCCGGGCATGAGGATCGGGTGGCTCGTCGCCCACAGGGAGTTCATAGCCAAGATGGTGGAGGCCAAGAGCAACATCAGCATAAGCAACGCCCTCCCCAGCCAGTGGGTCGCCGCCAAGCTCTTCGAGAAAGGCGTGGTCGACCGGCAGATAACGAAGATGATAAAGGTATACAGGAAGAAGCGGGACGTCATGCTGGAGGCCATGGACGCCAGCTTCCCCGAGGAGGCCAAGTGGAACCACCCCAAGGGAGGGCTCTTCCTATGGGTCACGCTTCCGGAGCACGTCAACGCCACGGAGATGCTCATGGAGGCCGTCCAGAGAGGCGTCGCGTACATCCCGGGAAACAACTTCTACACCACGGACACCCACAACCACATGCGGCTCAACTACAGCCACCCAAGCATCCCAGACATAACCGAGGGCATCCAGATACTCGGGTCGCTCCTCAAGGAGAAGATGTAGACCCATCACCCCTCGCGAATATATGTATCAGTTTTCCTTTTCTCAAACCGATAATGCTTATAATCGTTTCAAGCTGAGAAGCATCTGCCTTGAGCCCGAGAAGATCAAGCTTCCAGATAGCTATAGACGTCCTCTCAGTCATACACCAGGGAGAGTCAAGGCCGACGAGGATCATGTACGCCTCCAACCTTTCATGGAACACGTTGAAGAGCACCATCGACCTCCTAGTCAACAAGGGGTACGCCGACGAGGCGGGCGACACACAGAGAAGAGGGAAGCAGTACTACATCACCGCGTCGGGCATGAACGTGCTAAAGTACTACGACCGACTAGAGGAACTGGTAGACCTAAACGTACGGGGATAGCAAACGCCCAGTCTTTCTCACACAGCGTTGAACCAGTCCCGTGATGTTTCAGCGGCACAACAAGTCTTATCCCCTATAGTTCAGTTCCTTTATCCACCCTCAGAGGAAAGCCCATGACGCTCACGGAAAGAGAGAAGCTCTTCATGAAGGCCCTGTGCAGCTACCAACATGGACACGTCACCCAGGACACCCTGAGGAGCAAGCTCGAAAACCTCGGCGTAACCCAAGACGAGTTCAAGCAGATCAAGAAGCGGCTCCTCTACTCCGGCGTCATAGGCATAGTGTACGGCAACATAACATTGGAAGACGAGACCATACGCGAACAACTAGAGGAAGAATGAAACCCCGCGACACGATCCCTTTAATAAGAACTAACAGAAAAAACCGGTTTCATACACCATTCGACGAAAAAAAACACATATTTATGTTCACATACGTAACAGAACCCCGGCAGGAGCCACATTTTTGAACAAATGAAAATAGATATATAAAAACACATGAAATTAACATGTTGAAGAAGGTAGCTCCGACTTGGCCAAGCAGCGAATCAAGCTCATAAAACAGCTTTGCAAGGGATGCGGCTACTGCATCGAGTTCTGCCCCAACAACGTCTTCGAGAAATCACAAGATATCACAGAGAAAGGCGTGACCCCCCCAAACATCAAAGACCCTGACAAATGCACCCTCTGCGGCCTCTGCACGAGGCTCTGCCCCGATTTCGCCTTAACCATAGAGGAGGACGAAACCGATGGCTGACAGGGTGCTAACTGGGACCCGCTTCGTCCACGGCGACTGGGCGTGCGCGGAGGGAGCCATATCCGCGGGCTGCGGCTACTACGCGGCCTACCCCATAACCCCCGCCACCGAGATAGCGGAGCGTATGGCCCAGAGGTTCCCGGCCCTGGGAGGCAAGTTCATCCAGTTCGAGGACGAGATAGGCGCCATAGCCTCCGTAATAGGCGCATCCTTCAGCGGCTTTAAGGCCATGACCGCGACCAGCGGCCCCGGCATCAGCCTCATGCTCGAGAACATCGGCCTGGCGGCGATGACCGAGGCGCCCTGCGTCATAGTAAACGTCATGCGCGGCGGACCAAGCACAGGGCAGCCCACTATGGGGGCCCAGGGTGACGTGATGCAGTGCCGCTGGGGCATGCACGGCGACGTCGAGACCATAGCCCTCGCGCCCCAGTCGGTGCAGGAGATGTACAGCCTCACCGTCGAGGCGTTCAACCTCTCCGAGGCGTACAGGACACCCGTGTTCCTCCTCAGCGACGCCAACATCGGCCACCTATACGAGAGGCTGACGATACCGAGAGAGGAGGAGCTGACCCTCGTGGACAGAAAGAGGCCTACGCTGCCCCCCTCCGAGTACCTCCCCTACAGGGCGGACGAGTCGCTGGTGCCCCCCATGGCGAGCTTCGGGGACGGCTACAGGTTCTACTCGACCGGCCTAACCCACGACGAGAAAGGCTACCCCGACATGTCCGTGGAGACGCAGGACAAGCTGGTCAGGCGGCTGTGCGACAAGATCAGGCGGAACACCGACAAGATAACCAGGACGGAGGCTTTGATGACGGACGACTGCGAAGTCCTGGTGGTTGCCTACGGCATAACGGCGCGGTCAGCAGCCACAGCCGTGAAGCAAGCCCGAGACCGGGGCCTCAAGGCGGGTCTGCTGAGGCTGGTGAGCCTCTGGCCGTTCCCGGATAAGCTCATCGAGAAGACGGCGGAGGACGCCAAGGCAGTAATCGTCGCGGAGATGAACTACGGTCAGCTGGTCAGGGAGGTCGAGAGGGCGGTGAAGCCCAAGCCCGTGCGCTTCCTGCCGAAGCTCGGGGAGAACCCCCACACCCCCGGAGAGATACTTGAAGCCATCAGGAGGATAGATGCGTGACCGAGGAGATGGGGCATCTGCTAGGCGACTACCTTCGCATGGATAGGCTGCCCCACATATGGTGCGCCGGCTGCGGCCTAGGGATCATCCTCCACAGCTACGTGGAGGCCATCCAGGAGCTATCCATGGACCTCGACAAGATCGTCACCGTATCAGGGATAGGGTGCGCCGGGAGGGCCTCCGGCTACGTTAACACCGACGCCTTCCACACAACCCACGGCAGAGCCCTGCCTTTCGCCACAGGCATCAGCATATCCCGGCCGGACCTGAAAACGGTGGTTATAAGCGGCGACGGCGACCTCTTCGCTATTGGGGGAAACCACCTCATCCACGCCGCAAGGCGGAACGTGGACATGCTCGTGATCTGCAGCAACAACTTCAACTACGGCATGACGGGAGCCCAGTATGGACCAACGACCCCGCCTAACACGAGGACCCCCACCAGCCCATACGGAAGCATAGAGAACCCATTCAACCTAGTGGCGCTCGTGGCGTCCTCCGGCGCCACCATGGTGTCCCGCTGGACTGTCTTCCACGTCTACCACCTGAAGAACGCCATAAAGAAGGGGCTCCAGAAGAAAGGGTTCAGCTTCATCGAGGTGATAAGCCCCTGCACCACCGGGTTCGGGAGGCTGAACAGGCAGACCCCCATCGAGATGATGCGGCAGCTGAGGGACAACACGAAGATAAAGAAGGTCCACCCGACGGAGGCCACGATCGACCCCTCCACAGAGATAATAATAGGGGACTTCGTCGACGTGAGGAAGCCGACCTACGGCGAGATACTCCGGGAGCTGGAGGCGAAGGCGAGGTGACTCGGAGAGAGATAAGGATAGCCGGCTTCGGTGGACAAGGCGTCATAACGGCAGGCTACGTCTTGGCGAACGCGGCGGCGATCCATGACGGTCAGTACGCATTGATGACTCAGAGCTACGGCCCCGAGGCCCGCGGAGGGTCATGTAAAACTGATGTAATAACGTCAGATGAGCCCATCGATTACCCCAAGATCACGAGACCCGACTGCCTCGTAGCGATGTCCATGGACGCGTTCGCCACGTTCGTCGATTCAGTGATGGACAGAGGCGTCGTCATCTACGAGGACAGCCTCGTAGACATCCCGAAAAACGGCATGGACCCGAACAAGAAATACCACGGAATCCCAGCCGTGGCGACGGCGAACGAGCTAGGTAACCCGTTGACTGCGAACATGGTGATGCTCGGCGCCGTCCAGGCGCTCACAGGCGTCGTTAAAGCCGAAGCCCTCGCGGCTTCCATATCGGATCGTTTCCCCAAACGAAAAGAGCTTAACCTTAGAGCTCTTCGGAGAGGTATGGAGCTGGGCAGGTCCCATGCTTAGATGAGAAGACCGTAGTTCTCTTTCAAGGTGTTCAGGACTAGGTGGGTCTCTGTGCGTACCACGTGAGGCATCTTGGTGATGTTTTTCGTGAAGTCGCTGAGCTTCTGCCTCGTCTTGAACTTGGCGATCACCATGATGTCCGACTCCCCTGTCACGTTGTATACGCCTGTCGTCTCGGGGTAGGCCGCGATCTTCTCCCCCACCTCCATCATCATCCCCCCCGAGACGATGATCTCCGTTATGGCCGTCAGCTCGTAGCCCATCTTCTCGTGGTCAAGCTGGACGGTGTACTTCTTTATCACGCCGTTCCTCTCCAGCTCCCTCACCCTGGAGGCCACCGTGCCGCTGCTGACACCGATACGTCTCGCGACCTCTCTGAAGCTGAGACGAGCGTCTCGGAGTAACTCCCTGAGAACATTTAAAGAGGTTTCATCGATCATGGGACCCTCTTATTCAGTTGATGAATAAAGGGTATATACGGTTATCGTTTGACAAGAAAAGTCTGGTATTCAACCGTTTTTTTAGTCAAATAAGGGGTAAGAGGGTGGTATGGCTAGTACTCGACCGGGATGGTCTGCATGAGCTCGAATAGCCTGAGGAACGCCTTGCTGTACCTGATGATGGCGCTCATGTTGCCCTTGAACTGGAGCTGCCTGGTCATGATGGCGTTGCTGCCGTCCAGCTCACCCTTGTTGACCTGGGTCCATACGCTGTACGGGCCCTCGAGTGTGAAGTCCGTCTTCTCGTCTGCGCCCAGCCCCCTGACCTCCGTGATCTTGCCGTCCACGAACTTGACGTAGACGTCGGGGAGGTCGCCCTTGTCGGTGACCCTGTACGTGAACGTGGCGTTGAACATCCTGGTCTTGATACTGAACTCCTCGTCGGCGTTCGCGACCTCTTGACACTTCTTCCAGTATTCTATGCCAAGGAATTGAACCATGTCATTGCACCTAATCGTCGAAAAAGGTACCTAGACAGAATAAATAACTTACTGATCGGGTGTCAAGCCGGTGAATACAATGATCTACAAGCTGATCCGGGCACTGTTATATATTGAATGAGAGTAATTTATTGGATCATTATGAAGAACCTGCTCAAGGAGAAGATCAGGAGGGGCGAGAACTGTGTCGGCACCTTCGTCGAGCTGGGCCACCCCGACGTCACCGAGATCCTGAGCCGCCAGGGGTTCGACTGGCTCCTAATCGACGGCGAGCACAGCCCCATGGGCTTCGAGACCATAGAGAGACTGCTCCAAAGCATGAGTGGCACCGACTGCACGCCAATCGTCTGCCCACAGTGGAACGATCTAGTGATAATCAAGCGTATACTGGACCTCGGCGCCCACGGGATACTCGTCCCATGGGTCAACACCAAGGAGGAGGCAGAGGCGGCCGTAGCCGCGTGCAGGTACCCTCCTGAAGGCATACGAGGCTGGGGCCCGAGGACGGCGGCGCGCTGGGACCCTGACTACCGTGAGACCGCGAACGACGAGATACTCGTCTCCGTTCAGGTCGAGACCCAGAAGTCCCTTGACAACCTCGACGAGATCATGAGCGTGGAGGACGTCAACGCCTGCTACGTCGGCCCATGGGACCTGAGCAACAACCTCGGCTTCAGCGTTCCCCCGGACTACGATAACCCCCGGTTCATGGGAGCCCTCGAGCACGTGCTGAAGGTCTCGGACGACCACGGTAAGCCGGCGGGCCTATGGTGCAACATGGATAACGTAGCCTGGGCGGTGAGCAAGGGTTTCCGGTTCAACACCGTCTCGGACGCGGACTCCCTCCTGTCGTACGGTGCCAAGGAAGCCCTGAAGAGGGCTAGAGGCTAACCCTTTCCACTATTCTTTCTGAACCATCTGGACGAGGAAGCCGTTGGGGTCCCTGACGGTGATGATGTGTCTCTTGGTATCCTCGTTGTAAGTGGGGCCGTCGACCCAGTAACCTTTACCCTCCAGCTCCCTCGAAGCCTCGCCTACATCATCCACGAGGACCGAGAAGTGGCTGTAACCAGGGTTGTCCGCGGCTCTCGTCTCGTTTATGTCCACGGTCAAGCCGAACTCTGACCTGAGCTGGGCCGCCTCCCTGCCGCCGTGCTCGAACCTCTGCACGAGCCTGAAACCGATGTCCTCGTAGAACCTTATCGCCTCGTCAAGGTCGGTGGCGAAGAAGTGGATGTGGTCTATGTCAAGCAGCTTCATGGGTGAAGCTATCTTTACATGCCGCTATATAACCTACCCAGAGCCGACGGTTTTAATTGTAAACTAAAACATACATTAAAGTGTGAGCGTTCTCCCCAGACAGATAGCCAACTTCGCGGTGACTTACCGGTGCGACGGCAGATGCGCCACATGCAACATATGGAAGTCGCCGCCAGGAGACGAGCTGACCCTGGACGAGATCAGGGGCTTCTTCCAGGAGAACCGCGGTCTGTTCAGAGAATTAGAGTCCATCCAGCTTACAGGCGGCGAGCCTTTCCTGAGGGATGACCTCCCCGAGATCATGGAGGCGATAGACGACTGCGTAAACGGGTGCACCTTCTGGGTGCCCACCAACGGGTTAAGCCCCGAACTTATCCAGGAATCCACGGAGAGGGCTCTCACGAAGCTGCGGACAGGCAGCCTAGGGGTAAGCGTCTCCATCGACGGCCTAGAGGAGACCCATGATAGGCAGCGTGGCATCGAAGGAAGCCACAGGTTGGCGCAGGAGACCCTGAAGAAGCTATCAGATCTCAAGAAGACTAGACCAAAGATGATGCTGTCAGTCGGCATGACGCTGACCCCTGAAAACCTCAAGGAGGCGCCGATCGTTCAGCGGGACGCATATAAACGCGGCGCAGACTTCAGCCTCCGGCCTCTGAACGTCAGCGACATATACTACAAGAACGACGGCTTCGGGACAACGTACGACAAAGATACCCTCTACAAGACGTTGAGGGCCGTAGCGAAAAACGCGTTGGACCAACATGGTATGCTAAGAAGCTTAACGACGCTAAGGTACCTCGGGGGCGTCCAGGAGTACATCGAGACGGAGGGCCGCCGCACGACGCCGTGCCACGCCTGCACCGAGTCTTTCTTCCTTGACCCCTACGGCGACGTCTACCCATGCATCGTCATGAACAGCCGCCTAGGCAACATACGCGAGGAGCCCTTCTCAGAGATATGGGGGTCCGAGAAGGCCGAGGAGACGCGGATGCGTATCTCGGAGCTGGAGTGCCCCCTCTGCTGGGTGGAGTGCGAGGCGTACCGAGAGATAGGGCGAACGCTGCCTGAGAAACTGGGGATGTTTCTCACAACCGTTCTCGACAAGAGAAACCTGGGTCTGAAGCCCTACCCGAGCCTCTTGATGATGTGATACCCGAACTGAGTCTTCACAGGCTCCTTGGTCGTCTCCCCCACGTTCAGGGCGAAGGCCGCCTGCTCGAAAGGCTTCACCATCTGGCCCCTGCCGAAAGGAGCCGAGGTCCCCATCCCTCTTACCTGAGGGGCATGTGCTATGCTGTTTCGCGAGTTTGCCGAAGTCGGCTCCTTTCTCGAGCTCCTCCAGTATCTTCAACGCCTGGCTGTGCTTCTCCACGAGGATGTGCGCCGCCTTGATCTTTGACGCCATTAGTAATCGGAGAGAGATGGCGGCTGAGCCTGATAAGAGTATGCAGAGAAAAGATGCTACTCGACGAAGGGTTTGCTGTGCCTTAGAATGGCGTCCACGACCTCGGGCCTCATCTGGGTCTCGTCGGGCCTCTTGCCCTCCCTGAGGAGCTGCCTCATGACCCTGCCTTTATAGTTCTCGTGGTCCTCATCGCCGTGGGGGCAGATCTTCTCGTTCTGCGGCCCCCCGCACTTCCTGCAGTGGAAGAAGTTCCTGAAGAAGATGGGCATCACCCCCAGGTCGGGGTAGTCCTCGAAGATCTCCTGGGCCTCGAAGGGGCCATAATAGTCTCCGACCCCGGCGTGGTCCCTCCCCACGATGAAGTGGCTGCACCCGTAGTTCTTGCGGACGATGGCGTGGTGGATCGCCTCCTTGGGTCCGGCGTACCTCATCTCCATCTCCAGCGTCACGAGGGTGGCGCTGTTCCTGAGGAAGTAGTTCTGGATGAGGGCCTCGTAGCTCTCGAGGATCACGTCGTCGGTGAAGTCCCCCGCCTTCTTCTTACCTATCAAAGGGTTGATGAAAAGGCCGTCCACGAACGATAGGGCGGTCTTCTGCACGTACTCGTGACCTATGTGGGGCGCGTTCCGGGTCTGGAAGCCGGCTACGGTTCGCCAACCCTTCTCCTTGAAGAGGAACCTGGTCTCCCTCGGCTTAAGCCGGTACCGAGGGTACACGCCGGGAGACTCGTTGAACACCATTATCGGGCCGCCCACCAGCAAATCGTTCATGTCGTTCGTCTTTTCGACGCCGGGGTGCGCTGGATCAGTCGTCCTATAGACCTGCCTGCAGTGGGCCTCTTTGTCCCATCCATACTTCTCCTCTACGGTGAGCGTCGCGAAAGCCTCCTCTTCACAGACGAGAGTCACCGCGTCACCTTCTCTGAAACCCTTAGCCGTCTCATCCGCGACGTCCAGCAGGATAGGGATGGTCCAAGGCAGGTCGTCAGAGAGTCTTCCCCTAGCCAACACAGACTGGTAATCGTTCTGCGTAATGGGTCCCGTGAGTGGGCTATAGAGGCCAGAGGCTATGTTCTCAAGGTCCAGCCGTAGCTCACCGCTAACCTGTATCTTGGGGAGCTCGGACGCCTCCTCAGCGGCTTCGGCTTTTTTCAACGGTGGAGTGAACCTATCGACCAGTCTACCGCCATGAGGTCTCGGCATAACAGATCACTCTATGTAGCCGAGGCGCCTGAGGCGCTCCCTGATTATCTGTTCCTCTTCCTCTGTGTACTCCGTCTCGTCGGGGAACTCGTTCTCCAGCTTGAGCATGACGTACTCCTCGACGCTGGTGAAGCTAGTTCCAGCGATCTTCTCCTCGATCTTCTGGTACAGCTCCCGGGGGATCATCACGGCGACCTTGTCCTCAGTCACTTTTTCCACCTTGACAGTGTCAAATCCCTTTAGAGGGTTATTAACTCTTTATCAACGGATCGGTGTCGCGGCTACACACAGAAGCCGCCGGGGTCCGGGGATATGTATTTAAGAGGAGATTCCGTAGTGAATCCACTGGCTTAACGGGGAGATCCAACATCGCGAAGCTACCTAGACAACCTGAGATCAACATAGGCACCATCGGGCACGTGGACCACGGGAAGACGACGCTGGTTCAGGCCCTCACAGGCACCTGGGCGAGCCGCCACAGCGAGGAGCTTAAACGAGGCATCACGATAAAGCTGGGATACGCCGACGCCTCCATCTACAAGTGCCCCAACTGCGAGGAGCCTCAATGCTACTGCGTCACCCCGGAGTGTCCCTCATGCGGCGGAGAGGCCGAGCTACAGCGTACCGTAAGCTTCGTCGACGCGCCTGGCCACGAGATACTCATGGCCACGATGCTGAGCGGCGCCGCCGTGATGGACGGCGCCATATTGGTGATCGCAGCCGACGAGCAGTGCCCCCAGCCCCAGACCCGAGAGCACCTGGCGGCCATCGAGGCGGTCGGGCTCAAGAACCTGGTCATCGTACAGAACAAGATCGACCTAGTGAGCAGGGAGAAGGCCCTGAAGAACTATGACGAGATCATGGACTTCGTCAAGGGCAGCATCGCAAAGGACGCCCCCATAATACCGGTGTCCGCGCAGCAGATGGTGAACATAGACCTCCTCATCCAGGGGATGCAGAAGTACCTGCCCACGCCCACGCGGGAGCCGAACCTGTCTCCGAGGATGCACATCATAAGGAGCTTCGACGTGAACATGCCCGGGACCGCCATAGACGACATGGTCGGCGGAGTCATTGGGGGAAGCATCACCCAGGGTAGATTCGAGATGGGTGACGAGATCGAGATAAGGCCGGGTCTGCCGACGAGGCAGAAGAACCGCCTAAGGATGAGGGAGCTCGTCACCGAGATAACGAGCCTCCACGTCGGAGGCACAGCCGTCGACGAGGCGATTCCAGGAGGCTTGGCCGGCGTCGGCACGATGCTTGATCCCTCATTAACAAAGTCGGACGGGCTCGTGGGGAGCCTCATGGGAAAACCAGGCACTCTTCCGCCTGTGCTTGAAGAGCTGCGGCTAGACTACGAGCTCTTCGAGAACGTCGTCGGCAGCCGAGAGAGGGAGAAGGTGGCAAAGATAGCGAAGGGAGAGAAGCTGCTCCTCAACGTCGGCACAGCTAAGACCATGGGAGACGTCACAGACGTCAAGAAGAGTGATATGGAGACCAAGCTAAGCATCCCCGTCTGCGCCGAGCCGGGGGACCGGGTGGCCATCAGCCGACGCATCGGCGGAAGGTGGAGGCTGATCGGGGTAGGGACCATGAGTGGCTGACTTGCCTCCGAAGATACTTTTTGACACCAACTTTCTCATGATCCCGTTACGGTTCGGGGTCGACGTCTTCGAAGAGGCGGAGCGTGCGCTCAATAATCTACCGGAGTACTACGTGACCAGAAGCGTCCTGAGAGAGATAGAGCTTCTGAAACAGGGTGCGAGCCCTTCCTTCGCCAAGGAGTTAAACTTCGCGGAGAAGATCGCGGAGAGGTGCAGCGTGCTCGATGTAGAGGCGGAGGACGAAGAGACGGTGGACGAATCGATCCTGCGCACAGCCGTAGAAAGGAGACTGATCGTCGGCACAACGGACGCCGACCTCAGAAGGAGACTGAGGGAAGCCGGGGTCAAGGTTCTGGTCCTCAGGCAGATGAGATATCTCGAACTCATAGGCTAGAAGCCGTGCTCATTGGCGCCGCCTTCTTCCCTTATAAATTGGGAATATTAGCGGAGAAGTTTTAAGTCATAATACATTCCCATTGGGGAAATAGACTCCGGATCTATCGAGTAACATGGTGTGGACCTTGGAGAAGACTGACTGGCATGCAACCGAAGTAGACGACGTTCTGAAGGCACTCGAGACGGGCCGTGAAGGCATCACTGATGAGGAAGCCGGTAGAAGGCTGGAGATTTACGGGCCTAACGAGCTTAAGGAGGAGAAGAAGAAGCAGTGGTATCACCTCCTATTCGAGCAGTTCACCAGTATACTCGTCATCATACTCGTGATAGCCGCCACAGTCTCGGCCTACCTAGCCATCCAGGAGGGCGAGCCCATGACCGACGCCTACGTGATACTATTCATCGTCGTCATGAACGCCATCTTGGGCTTCGTCCAGGAGTACCGGGCCGAGAAGGCTATCGAGGCTCTTAAAGCGATGGTGAGCCCCCACGTCCTGGTGCTTCGAGAAGGCAGGGAGGAGTCCATAGACTCCAAGGACCTGGTCCCAGGGGACATCGTGTTGCTTGAGGCAGGTAGCAGGGTCCCTGCGGACAGCAGGCTCATCGTGGCCGCCAACCTGGAGGTGGACGAGGCCGCCCTGACGGGTGAGTCGAGGACCGTGTCCAAGAGGCTGGACCCCGTCGCTGCCGACGCCGGAGTCGGCGACCAGAAGTGCATGGTCTTCATGGGTACCGTCGTCACCAACGGACGAGCCGTCGCCGTGGTCACCGAGACCGGGATGAACAGTCAGTTCGGCAAGATCGCGGGCATGGTCCAGTCTATCGACGTCGAGGACCCGCCCCTCCGCCAGAAGATGGAGAGGATGGGCAGGCAGCTGGCCACCATCAGCGTCATACTCACGGTCTTCGTGTTCCTCGTCCTCTGGTTCGTCCACGACAGGACACTTGAACAGGTATTCATGACCAGTATCAGCCTCGCAGTCTCGGCGATCCCAGAGGGCCTGCCCGCGGTCCTCACCATCACTTTGGCCCTAGGGACCGCCAAGATGGCTAAGCAGAAGGCCATCGTGAGGAAACTGGCTAGCGTCGAGACCCTCGGTAGCACCACGGTGATCTGCAGCGACAAGACAGGGACCCTCACCAAGAACGAGATGACGGTCACAAGAGTCAACACCAACGGCCGCCAGATGAACATAAGCGGCGCCGGGTACGTCCCGAAAGGAGAGCTCATGGAGAACGGCTCTAGGATCGACCTCACGTCCGACAGCAACCTTGAGCTGCTTCTCAGGATCGGGGCCCTCAACAACGACGCCCACGTGCAGCAAAACGACGGTGCGTGGGTTTGCTTCGGCGACCCCACTGAGGGCGCCATGCTCGTCGCCGCCATGAAGGCAGGGATAGATGTGGCGGCGCTCAAGGAGAGCTACCCACGCGTGGCTGAGCTGCCCTTCGACTCCGCGCGTAAACGCATGACAACGATCCACAGGACCCCTGAAGGTAGACTCGTCGCCTACGTGAAGGGCGCCCCAGAGATCGTTATGGTGCGCAGCGACGGCCTCCAGGAGGGCGACTCCGTGAGAGCCGTCACCGAGGCCGACCTCAAGAAGAACCGTGAAGAGATGGACGCCATGGCCGCGGAAGCCCTCCGCGTGCTCGCCGTCGCGTACAAGTGGCTGCCCGACGACTACGACCTCACCGACCTCGACGTCGAGGAGGTGGAGAACGACCTAGTCTTCGTGGGGATGCAGGGCATGATCGACCCGGCCCGCGAGGAGGTGCCGCTAGCCATCAAGACGGCTCAGGAGGCAGGCATCAGATCAGTCATGGTCACAGGCGACCACAGGATCACCGCGGTCGCCATCGCCAAGGAGATCGGGGTACTCAGCGAGCAGACAGACGGCTCCGTGCTGGAGGGCATAGAGATCGAGTCCATGAGCGACGAAGAGCTCGACGACGTGATCGATAACGTAAGGGTCTGCGCACGTGTGAGCCCCGAGCACAAGATGAGGATCGCCCAGAGCCTGAAACGGCTGGGCCACATCGTCGCCATGACGGGGGACGGCGTCAACGACGCTCCCGCGTTGAAGGCGGCCGACATCGGCGTCGCCATGGGCATCAAGGGCACCGACGTCACCAAGGAGGCCAGCGACATGGTGCTTGAGGACGACAACTTCGCCACCATCGTCCGAGCCATCCGCGGCGGCCGCGAGATCTACGACAACGTCAGCAAGTACATCAGGCTCATGCTGGCCGCCAACTTCGACGAGTTCATCGAGATCACCGTCACTGCCGTTCTGGGGCTCCCTGTGCCGTTCCTGCCCATACACGTGCTGTGGGTGAATCTCGTCACCGACGGGTTGCCCGCGGTCGCCCTGAGCATCGACCCCGCGGACCCCGACATCATGAGGTACCCGCCGCGTGACCCCAAGGAGGACATGCTTAGGCGTTTCTGGAGGTTCATCCTTTTCGCGGCGCTGGTGGACTTTATCAGCGACTTCATACCCTTCTTCTACACATACATAACCATGGTGCAGGTGACCGGGGACTTCGAGTTGGCCGCAACCACCGCCCGGACAGTTGCGTTCACCAGCATCGTGTTCTTCGAGTTCCTCCTGGCTTACCAGTGCAGGAGCGAGACAAAGCACATCTTCCAGCTGGGCTGGGAGGGCATCACGGCCAACAAGATGCTCTTCGTCTCGGTTATGGTCGGCGTGGGCTTACAGTTCCTGATACTATATGTGCCGTTCCTAAACGAGGTGTTCTACGTGGTGCCTCTGACGCCGTTCCAGCTCTTCTACTGTTTCGCAGGCAGCCTCACGGCGTTCCTCGTACTGCCCCAGCGGCTGATCCCACGGCGGCAGTATGTAGAGCACAGAAAAGGGTAAATACGTGGTTTTTACCCCACACATTTTTATATATTTAGAGCCGATTATTGGCGGAACCAGTCGTATAATGGAGTGAATATGTGTGATGGTAGACGTATGGCTTATCGCGCCAGCATCATCGATAATCTCGATCCTGATCGGGCTATTCTTGTTCAAGTACGTGAACGACAAGGACGCCGGGACGGACCGGATGAAGCAGATCGCCGGATTGATCCAGGAGGGCTCCAGGTCGTTCCTGAAGACGGAGTACACGTACCTAGGCGTCTTCGTCGTCGTCATGGGCGTCATACTCTCCGCGGCCCTCGGACTCAAGATCGGTGTAACCTATGCATTCGGTACCATCCTGTCAGGCCTAGCCGGCATCATCGGGATGGAGATCGCCGTCAAGGCGAACGTCAGGACCGCGAACGCGGCAAAGAATGGAGGCCTCTCCGCGGCCTTCCCCATAGCTTTCCGAGGCGGAGCTGTCATGGGCCTCATGGTGGTCGGGCTCGCCCTTTTCGGCATCAGCCTCATCTACTGGCTCACGAAGGACCCTGAGATCGTCCTCGGCATGAGCATCGGCGCCAGCACACTCACGCTCTTCATGAAGGCCGGCGGCGGCATCTACACCAAGACCGCTGACATCGCCGCGGACCTCGTCGGCAAGGTCGAGCTCAGCATCCCCGAGGACGATCCCCGTAACCCCGCCGTCATCGCGGACAACGTGGGCGACAACGTGGGCGACTGCGCCGGCTCGGGGGCGGACCTATTCGACTCCTATGTGGCGGCCATCATGGCCGCCATGATCCTGGGCGGAGCGTTACCGATCCAGTACCTTGAGGTCGTGCCACTGGTCTACGCGGGCCTAGGCATACTGGCGTCCATCTTGGGCATCGCTATCGTCAGGGTGGAAAAGGGCGGTGACCCGGGTAAGGCGCTCAACATGGGTACCTACGTTACGGCCATCGCCTTCGCCGCGCTAACCTACGGCGCGACGATGATGCTCGGCTACGATATGAAGATCTGGTACTGCAACATAGTCGGGTTGGCTGCCGGAACCGTAATCGGCATGACAAGTGACTACTATACTTCCATCAATAAGCCGCCCGCCAAGAAGACCGCCGAGGCGAGCCAGACGGGCGCGGCCATCAGCATTTTGACGGGCTTCAGCTACGGCCTCATCAGCTGCTTCCCGGCCTTCCTCGGGATAGGCGTCGGGTCAGCCATCGCGTACTCCTTCTACGGGGTCTACGGCGTCGGGATCGCGGCCGTCGGGATGCTCAGCATCGCCGGCATCATCATCGCCGGCGACGCCTACGGTCCGATTGGCGACAACTCGAAGGGCATCGCTGAGATGGCCGAGCTCGGCGAGGAGGTCGTGGCCATCACCGACGAGATCGACGCCGCGGGCAACACCACCAAGGCGATCACGAAGGGGTTCGCCATAGGCGCGGCCGGCCTCACGGCGCTAGCCCTGCTGGCGTCCTACCAGGAGATAGTGAAGAGGCTCGTAGGTACCACTGTGGTGTTCGACCTCATGGACCCTCTGGTCATGATGGGGGTCTTCATCGGCATGAGTGTCCCCGTCATATTCTCGGCCATGATCATCTTGGCCGTCTCGAAGAACGCGTACAGGATGATCGAGGAGATTCGCCGCCAGTTCAGGGAGATCCCCGGCCTCATGGAGGGCACCGGTACGCCGGAGTACGGTAAGTGCATCAACATCGCCACCAAGGGAGCGTTGACGGAGCTGCTGCCGCTGATCGTGTTCAGCATCATGGCGACCCTCATCGTGGGCTTCGTCGCCGGCATCAAGGCGCTGGCGGGCTACCTGAGCGGAGCCATATTCAGCGGCTTCTTCCTCGCCATACTCATGGCGAACGCTGGGGGCCTCTGGGACAACGCCAAGAAGTACGTGGAGTCGGGCTACTTCGGAGGCAAGGGCAGCGAAGCCCACAAGGCGGCGGTCATCGGCGACACGGTGGGCGACCCGTTCAAGGACACTGCGGGGCCGTCGCTGAACACGCTGGTGACGGTTATCAGCCAGATCGCGTCGCTGTTCGCGCCTCTCTTCATCGCGTACGCGCTGCTGGGCCTCTAGGGGCCCTGCTCAGCCCTCCTTTTTTGAAGTGTCTTCCCTGTCTATACCTTTATTAGTTTGAACCATTTTACTTTGATAGCCAATCGAGGAGAACATCAATGTACAGGCATCTCAGGGAGGCGTGGAAGCGGCCCAAGGACAGCTACGTAAACGACGTCATGAGGCAGAGGGTCATCGTCTGGCGGAAGCAGCTTTCCACCCTCAGGATCGATAAGCCGACGAGGCTGGACAGGGCTCGTAGCGTGGGCTACAAGGCGAAGAAGGGGTTCGTCGTTGTGCGTACACGTGTCCGGAGGGGCGGCCGGCGGAAGATCAGGCCTGTGCTTGGGCGTAGGCAGAAGCGTATGGGTGTCACGAAGTATACTCCGGCGAAGAGTAAGAGGCTCATCGCGGAGGAGAGGGCTGCGCGGAAGTACCCGAACCTCGAGGTGCTGAACAGCTACTGGGTGTGGCAGGACGGCCAGTACAAGTGGTTCGAGATCATCTTGGTTGACCCTAGCCACCCTGCGATCAAGTCGGATAAGGACGTCGGCTGGGTAGCCGGCAAGAACTAGTCGCAGTTATTTCGTTTTCTTATGACCTGCTGCAGGTCAGATCGAAAAAAAATTTAGTCGTATGTTTGTCTGGCGTAGCCGCCTTTCATGGGTTTGCGGTTCATGATGGATACGTCCCACTCCATCTTGAAGACGAGGCGGATGTAGTTGAGGAGCCCTATCTTCTTGATTCTGCGGACGCTGTAGTGGATGACCATGTCGTCGAGTAGCTTGACTCTGCCTCTGTGTTTGATGCGTTTGTAGAGCTCGGTGTCGTCGGCGTAGGTGAGGGGGAGGTAGCCGCCAGCCTCGAGGAACGTGGCTCTTCTGAACGCCGAGTTGGCTCCGCAGAGGTGGTACTTGCCGAGGACGCTGAGGACGACGAGGAGGGCGTTGCTGAGCCGGAAGAGTGTCTCGTATGCGAGCTTCTCGGCTCCGGCTATCTCGCCCCAGTCGCCGGGGTCCAGGAACCCCGTGACCGCGATGACGTCGTCGTCCTTGAACCCCTTCAGCGTGGCTTCCAGCCATCCCGGGTATGGCTGGCAGTCGGCGTCTGTGGTGGTGACGATGTCGGCCTCGGCTATTTGGAAGCCGTCGTTTCTGGCTCCTCCGACTCCCTCGCTGGTCTGGGTGATGACCTTGTCGGCGAGTGTCTCGGCGATCTCCCGTGTACTGTCCTTGCTGTCTCCGTCCACGACTATTATCTCGATGTTTTCTCGGGGGATGGTCTGGCTGTGCAGCGAGGTGAGGCACTTCTCGATGTTCTTCTCCTCGTTGTATGTGGGGACGACGACGCTTATCAGCGGCCTAGGGCTTCGGCTGCTCGTCTCCCTGATTGTATCGCCTTGTCCATGTTGTAGTACTCCCACTCGCCGAACCTTCCTATGGGTGTGATGCGGTTACCTTTGAGGTACCTGTGTATAATGTTAACGTTTTTCCTGTGGTCGAGGTCGTAGATGACGTAGGCGTACTTGAAGTCGGCCGCCGTGCAGGTCTCCACCTCGTCGTCGGCGTCGATGAGGCCGGCCTTCACCAGGTCCTCTAGCACGCGTATCTTGGTCTCCTCGACGTCCACCCGGTCCCTGTATGTCACCTCGACGAGGATGCTGCTTCTCCCCTCCGGCGTCGTCTGTGGGCTGAAGTTCATGGGGAAGCTGATCCTGTTGAACACGAGGTCTTCCTCGGGGAAGTAGAGCCAGTGCTTGTCTGTGATCCGTGGCCGTTTGACTCCCACCATGACGCAGACTATGGAGTTGTGCACCAGCCTCTCCGCTGCCCTATGCACCTCCTCCGGTGTGTCGTCGATCATCTTGACGACCTCGGGGAGCGGCAGCGACGAGAGGACGTGATCTGACTCGACTACTCTCCGTCTGCCGTCCTTCATGTAGACTACCTTGACCCCGTCTCCGTGGGGCTTCAGCTCGGTGGCCGTGGAGCCCAGCGAGACGTTCAGGCCCTTGGATAGCTGGGTGGCGAGGGCCCCGATGCCGCCGCGTTTCGGGTACCAGAAGACGGCGTTGGGGCCGAAGTCCTTGTCCTGTCTCCCCTCGGCCCCCTTCCTCATCTCCTCGACGCCGGGGGAGGGGACGCGGCCCGCGATCCAGTCCGTGTTCATCTCCTCGAGGGGGTGCTTCCATGTCTTCTGGTTGTAGGGCACCATGTAGTGCCTGGCGATCCCGTCGCCGAAGGTGGAGTGTATCCACTCCATGAAGTTATGGGGCTCAGATGGTCTCCGGTCTATGACGCCCTGGATGCACTCGTCTATGACGTGCCTAGGCAGGGGGCTCAGGTTGGCCTCGAAGGGGTACTTGACATAGGTGTTCATCATGTAGATGTAGGCTCTGCGCTCATGGGTGTGGAGGTTGTCGCCGAGTAGGCTGAAGAAGAGGTTCCTGGTGTACTCGTCCCGTGTGAAGAGGATGTGGGGGGCGTAGTCGAAGACGTAGCCGTCCATGTTCACGCTTCTGCAGAGGCCGCCTACCTCCCGCTCCTTCTCGAGGACCATGTAGCCGTCCTTCAGATGGTATGCCGCGCTCAGCCCCGAGAGCCCTGCGCCGAGTATGGATATCATGGTGGTCAACCGAAGAACCTGATGAGCTTCTCGGCCACTATGGTGCTGTTGCCCAGCTGGGCCTCGACGCTGCCTGCGCCGATGTGGGGGGTGCAAACCACGTTGGCGCGCCTGACAAGCTCGGGGTCGGGGCTAGGCTCTGACTCGAAGACGTCGAGCGCCGCCCCGGCGACCTTGCCTGAGTCTAGGGCGGCCTTGAGGGCGGCCTCGTCGATGATGCCTCCCCTGGCGGCGTTGACGACGTAGACGCCATCTTTCATGAGCCCTATCTCCTTCTCCCCGATGATGTGGTGTGTCTCCGGGCTTCCGGGGAGGTGGAGGCTGACGATGTCGCTCACCTTTAGGAGCTCCTTAAACTCCATCCACCTTATGCCTATCTCTACCTCGGCGTCGGGTTTCCGGGTCCTTGACCAGTAGACCACATCGGCGTCGAATGCCTTAACGCGCCTGGCTGTGGCGGCGCCGATGCGGCCGAGCCCTATGATTCCAACCTTCTTCCCAGCAAGCTCGATGCCTTTGAGCCTGTTCTTCTCCCATTTGCCTTGCTTCATCGTGGAGTCGGCGACTGTGATGTGTCTAGCCATGCAGAGTATGAGGCCTATGACGAGTTCGGCGACGGCGTTGCAGGGCGCCTCGGGGCTGTTGAACACCTCTACTCCCTTCTCCTTGGCGTACCCTGTGTCGATGTTGTCGAGGCCGACGCCGGCGCGTGCTATGGCCTTGAGGCTTGTGGCCTTCTCCAGCACCTCCGCTGTGAGCTTGGTGCGGCTCCTCACGACTATGGCGTCGTAACCTCCGATGACCTTCTTGAGCTCCTCGGCGCTTATGTCGGTCCTCAGGTCCACCGTGAGGCCGGCTTCCATGAGCATCTTGACCCCCTCGTCGGCGATGGGGTCCGATATGAGTACTTTGACCATGGTTTCACCTATCTTCGGCCCTTGGCCGACACTATCTGGATCACATCGTTGTTCTCTAGGATATAGGTGTCGCCGAGGCGTTTCTTGGTGCGGGCGTCGACGGCGTAGATGAAGCCCTCGGCGAGCTCGGTGTGTATCTCCGATGCGAACTGTTTGGCGGTGGTTCCCCTCGGGACGAGGAAGCAGTCGGGGAGCACCTGGCCCCCGTGGTTGGTGAGCTTCTCGGCGTCCTCGACGGGGTAGACGGTAATCATGTCGAGGAGGCTGAAGAACGCCTGGTTGATGGCGTCCTGGAGGCCGGTGCCTCCCCACTTGTCGAAGACCTTCTCCTTTACCCTGTCGAGGGCTCTGCGCTGCCCGTCGGTCAGCTTCTCGGGGGACGTGACCTTGAACTCGGGGTCGCCGGGGGTGTACTGGACGAGCCCAGCCTCGGCGGCGCGTCTGAGGGCCAGCTCGGCCTCGGCGCAGGTGGGTACGACCCTGTAACCCGCCTCATTCATTCGCTCGATGTTCTGTTCGGCTCCGTCCCTGTCGGCCTTGTTGGCGGCGACTATGAGGGGCTTGCTCACCTTGCGGAGCTGGGTGGTGAAGCGGTTGAACTCGTCGTCCGTCCAGCCTCCGGTGTTGAAGCCGTCGAGCCCCACCTCCTGCGTGGCCTGGGTTACCTGGTTGCGGCTGATCCCGAGGCCGGTGAGCCGTTCGTCCAGGTGTCTGCTTATGTGCTCTTTCTTGCTCTGGGCGGTTCGGCTGACCTTGTCCCAGTCCTTCCTTATGAGGGCGCTTAGCCAGAGGTCGAACTCCTCCTCGAACATCTTCACGTCGTCTATGGGGTCGTTGGTCATGGGTTCGACGGGCTGGCCGTTGAGGTCGGTGGCTCCGCTGGCGTCCGCCACGACGATTAGTGCGTCCGCGCGGCGCACCTCGTCGAGGAACTGGTTGCCGAGGCCCCTGCCCTGGTGGGCGCCGGGGATGAGGCCTGGGGTGTCGATGAGGTCGACGGGGATGAGGCGTACGCCGTCGACGCATGCGCTGTTGACGGGGTTGTCCTGGACGCCGAGCTCGCGGCAGACGCAGGGGGCTCGGATGTATCCGACGCCTCTGTCCGCCTTGACGGTTGTGAAGGGGAAGCCGGCGATGTCCACGGGTTTGAGGGTGGCGGCGCCGAAGAAGGTGCTCTTGCCTACGTTGGCTTTGCCGACGAGCCCCACCATCTTTGCCATTGCTTCTCATGTGTTCTGTGGGGTTGGAGCGCATAAGGTTATCCACTTTGCTCCGGGAGGCCTGTAATTGGGGGAACATCGTTTTGGGTGGGGGATTTGTTCCATGTAACAAGGAATAACTGAATTTTAATACATACATGCCAGGTTGTACGCTCCGATAGTTCTGTGTGGCCAAGAACCTACATATAAAATAACCAATAAAAGGGAAGAATAGCTAAAAAACATTAACTTGGCCCGCGGAAAAACGCTTATAACAAGTAACCAATTATAAGGGAAAAGTCAACTCGTCGCCGAAAAAAACGCTTATAGTAAGTAACCAACTATAAGGGAAAACCAAAGTCGTCGCCCGCTCACCACGATAAACGCTCCCGCCGGTGACCCCACACTCTTCCCCGAGGCCTCCCCCCCCCGCACCTCCACTTCATGGAAGGTTAGAACCCCACTCCCCACATATAGACGAGACTTCATGGTTCCATTAACCAAAGTCATATTGAAAATTTCAACATCCTTGTCACCCGAAACAAACGAGCCCCAGAAAACCCTTGTCTTAAGGATGGTAGCGGGGGGTAGATTTGAACTACCGACCTTGGGGTTATGAGCCCCACGGGCTAACCTGGCTGCCCTACCCCGCTCCGTCCCAAACAGACAATCTATACGCTTATAAACCCATTGCGAAACCAGACAAACACAGAAATGAGCCGCACAAGCCACCACAACATCGCCCAGCAACGAATACGCATACTCTACAGGCAAGCCAAACACGTCTACCCCAGAGACCCCGAGCTCAGCAGACGCTACACGCGGCTCCTCAAACGCATATCCGAGAGGACACGCACCAGGCCCCCCACGGAGATAAGGCGAGGCATCTGCAGAAACTGCGACACAGTCCTCATACAGGGCGTCAACAGCCACACCCGGGTAAGGCAGCGCCGCGAGCCCCACGTAGCCGTCACCTGCCACACATGCGGCCACGTACACCGGATCCCCATCAGGGGCAGGCGGCCTTGACCCTCACCCTCGTCAGCATAGGCCTCAGCAGCCACATGGACCTCAGCCTCAGAGCCATAGAAGCCGCAAGGCACGCCGACGTGGTCTACGCCGAGACCTACACCATGAAGCTAGAGACCACGCCGCAGCAGCTCAGCGAGACCATAGGCAGACCCGTCCAGCCCCTCTCCCGGGGGCTGATGGAGGAGGAAGCGGATAAGCTGCTCAGGGAAGCCGAGAATGGAGACGTGGCGATCCTGGTCGGCGGCGACGCCCTCACCGCCACCACCCACATCAGCCTCGTCATAGACGCCGCCAGGCGCGGCGTACCCGTCAAGATCGTCCACGGCTGCAGCATAATCACCGCCGTAGCCGAGACGGGCCTCAGCCTCTACAAGTTCGGCCGCACAGTCACCGTGCCCCTCCCCAAGAAGGGGCCCGTGGACACGGTCATACGCACCCTCCGAGACAACAGGGAGCAAGGCCTCCACACCCTCATCCTGCTGGACCTCGACGAGCCCAGGCGGCGGTACCTCACAGTCAAACAGGCCATAAAGCGGCTGGAGGAGACAGGCGAGTTCAACATGGACACGCTCCTCGTCGCCGTCGCCCGCCTCGGCTCAGAGAACCAGGTCATCAGAGCCGACACAGCCGAGAACCTCAAGGCCCACGACTTCGGCGACGCGCCTCACGCCATCGTCGCCCCGGGGCGGCTCCACTTCATGGAGGAGGAGGCGTTGAAGGTGCTGGCGGGCTGCCCACCTGAGCTGCTCACCGGCAGGAAGGTCCAAGGCGAGGCGGACAGGCTCATCGAGAAGTACAGCGTGGGATGCCGAAGGGTCCTGGGGGAACTCAAACCTAACCCGCTGCCAAAGACGATAAACAAGGCTCAGGTCGATGAGATGCTCGACCACGCAAACAGATACCTGGACGACGCCGAGTACTACTGGGGCGAGAACAACCCCGTGGCGCTGACCAGCGTCGCCTACGCCGAGGGCGTCCTGGACGCCCTAAAGCTTTTAGGGTTAGTCGAGTTCGAGTGGTGAAGATGATGAAGGTACTGGCCGCCGGGGTCTTCGACCTGCTCCACTACGGGCACATAAGGTACCTGGAGGAGGCCAAGAAGCTGGGCGGCCCAGACGCCGAGCTCATCGTCATAGTCGCGCGCGACGAGACGGTGCGCCGCCTCAAGGGAAGCGACCCCGTCATACCGGAGGACCAGCGCCGCGCCGTCATAGAGGCCCTCAAGGTCGTGGACGAGGCCCTCCTCGGGTTCGAGGACCTGGACCTCGACAGGGTCATACAGCAGGTGAAGCCCGACATCGTCGCGGTGGGCCACGACCAGGACGCCATCAGGCGCCAGGTCGAGAAGATAAAGAAGGCCCGCGAACTCAGCATAGAGATACTCACCGTGGGCCGCTTCGGTGAGAGAGACCTGGACAGCAGCAGCAAGATCAAGAGACGGATCGTCGAAGGGGCACGAACGAGAGCCTGACCTCGTCGCCGTCGGCGAGCCCCAGCTTGCGCCTCAGGTAGATGGGGGATATTATCTCCATGACGTTGTAGTCGTGTATGCTCCTCTCGGCGACGATGAGGGCGCCCTCCACCTCGTCGTTGATGGTCACGGGGTAGCAGTTGGCGGAGCCGAACGCCCGCTCCCCGTCCTTGAAGCCCTCCAGATGTACGCCGGGGCCGCTCTCCAGCCGCCGCCTCTTCTCGAAGTCGTCCTGCCTTACCCTGACGTTCAAGGTGCCGGGGAAGGGCTCGAACCCCAGCTTCTCCGCTATCTGGCGCCTGTACCCGTCCTTGCTTATGTAGTAGGCGCCCTCGAAGAGCCCCGAGACCACGGTGCCCATGAACTCGATGGTAGTCGCCTCCTTGCCTTCCAGGTGCCACTTGAGCTCCTGCAGCACCTTGTCCAGCTCCGCTATCCCCTCAACAGTTATGCTGATCCTGCTCCCCCCGGGCTCGATCCTCCTGTGTATGAGCCCCATCTTTTCCAGAATCTTGAGGTGCCTAGACGCAGACTGCTGGCTCCCCCCCAATATCTTCGAGAGGTCCGTCGTGGAGAGCTTGACGGCGTTCTTCGACGCGCCCAGCCTAAGCAAAGTATAGAGAGTGAACCAGAGGTGGGGCTTCAACTCTTCCAAAGGTGTTCAGAAAATGGGTAGGGGAGTCGTATTTAACTCTTTTTTTGGTAGCCTAGCCTTTGGCCACCGCGATGGGGACGCTGACCATGACCTTCTCGGCGAGACCCACTCTATGGCTCACGTCGGCTACCCTGTGGACGTCCTTGTAGCTGTCGGGGCTCTCCTCCTCCAGTATCCTCCCGCTAGCCGCCTTCACAACTATACCCTTGCGCTTCAGGTCGTTGATGATGTCGCTGGCCCTGAACCGCCTCCTGGCGCCGGTCCGTGACATAACTCGGCCGGCTCCGTGGGCTGTGCTCGCGAAGCTGAGCCCCTCGCCGCGCTCCGTCCCCTTCAGCAGGTAGCTCGCGGTGCCCATGGTGCCGACGAGGAGCACCGGCTGCCCTATGGCCCGGTAGTCCTGGGGCAGCCCCTTCCTGCCAGGGCCGAACGCCCTGGCGGCGCCCTTCCTGTGGACCATAGCTTGTATCCGTCTCCCGTCGACCTCGTGCTCCTCCTTCTTCGCCGTGTTGTGTGTCATCCCGTAGATCAGCTCCATCCCCATGTCCTCGGCGCTACGCTTGAACACGTCCTCGAAGGCCTGACGGACCTGGTGCATGATTATGTGGCGGTTGATGAACGCCCAGTTGACGGCGCAGCACATGGCCTCGTAGTAGTCCTCGGCCTCCTTGCTCTTCAGCGGCGCGCAGACCAGCTCGCGGGCCGGCAGTTTCATGTTGTACTTGGTGGCCGCCCTGTCCATGACCCTGATGTAGTCTGTGGCGACCTGGTGGCCGAAGCCCCTGCTCCCCGTGTGCACCCAGACCACCACCTGGTCGGGTCTGTTGATGCCGTAGACGCTTGCGTGGCCTGGGTGGAATATCTTGTCGACGCGCGCGATCTCGAGGAAGTGGTTGCCCGCGCCGAGGGTGCCCAGCTGGCTGCTGCCCCGTTTCTTGGCTCGGGGGCTAACCTTGTCCGGGTTGGCCTCCTTCATGCAGCCGCTCTCCTCGGTGTGGCTGGCGTCCCTATCCCAGCCGTAGCCCCTGTCTACGGCCCACTGGATGCCCTCGCTGACTGCCCTATCCAGCTCGCTGTCGCTGAGCCTCATCTTGCTGCCCACTCCGACGCCGCAAGGCACCAGCTGGAATATCCTGTCTATGAGCTCCTGCTTCCTGGCGTCGACCTCCTTGAATGTGAGGTCCGTCCGCAACAGCCGGACGCCGCAGTTGATGTCGTACCCGACGCCGCCCGGAGTTATTATGCCCTCGTCGGCGTCGAATGCGGCCACGCCGCCTATGGGGAACCCGTAGCCCTGGTGGCCGTCGGGCAGCGTGATGCCGTACTTGATTATGCCGGGGAGCTGGGCTACGTTGACGCTCTGGGCCAGGGTGTCGTCCCGCTTCATGGCCTCCAGCAGGACCTCGTCCGCGTAGATGCGGGCGGGCACCTTCATGTGCCTGCTGTAGGCCCTGGGTATCTCCCACGTGTAGTCATCTATCTTGTCTATGGGGAACTGCATGGATTCTCACACCCTTTGCGCCGGTAATCCTAATAAGCGTTTATTGGTGTCTAAACCAATGATGGGCTTTGCAGTGGAAGGTCCTTAAATCGGTGCCTTTGGCGGAGGTCCAGAGCCGCCTCAGACTCTACGAGGATCGGCACGGTAGCCTGAGCCTCCTACACGAGGAGTTCACCAAGGGCAGGATGCCGCCGGGCATGTTCGACGACTACGTGGAGTGGACGAGCATGAACCACGCCGTCCGCGCCTACCAGGAGGGAGAGGACTTCGAGTACCTAGCCGAAGAGGACCTGAACCTGTCCCCGGAGGACTACGCCAAGCTCACGCCCAAGAGGCTCATGCTGCTGGACCACCTCATAGAGGCTCACGCATCCTCCATAAACGAGCTCGCCGCCGCAGTCGATAGAGACGTGAAGAACGTGTACAACGACCTCAGGACATTGGAGTCCCTTGGTCTCATCAATCTGGTCAAGATGGGGAGGAGCCTGGTCCCCGAGCTGCTGGTGTACGAGATAACCATCCTCCTCGGCTGAACACTGTTATATCGCCGAGGCGATTGTATCGTGTGATAAAAATGTCTGCTAACCCATGCGAGGCAGACCTTGTTCTGCTTAAAGGCAAGATTCTCACCGTGGACGACGAGTTCACCGTCGCCGAGGCGATAGCCGTCAAGGACAGTAAAGTCATGGCAGTCGGCTCCTCTGAGGAGATCGAGGGACTCATTGGACGTTCCACCGCGGTCATAGACCTCGAAGGTAAGACCGTGATGCCCGGGCTCTACGACAGCCACATCCACGTCGTAGGCACCGGCACCGCGTTACAGATGATAAACTGCAGGACCCCGCCCATGATGAGCATAGAGGACATGAAGAAAGCGGTAGCCGAGAAGGTGGGGGACGCGAAGCCCGGGGAGTGGATACTGGGCAGGGGCTGGGACCAGGCCAAGCTGGCCGAGCACAGGAACCCGTCGAGGTGGGACCTGGACGAGGCGTCCCCCGACAACCCCGTGGTCCTCACAAGGACCTGCGGCCACCTCCTCGTGGCCAACAGCGCCGCGCTGAAGATCGGGGGAATAACCAAGGACACCCCTGACCCCCTCGGCGGGAAGATAGTGCGTAACCTGGAAGGCGAGCCCACGGGCATGCTGGAGGAGGGCCCCGCGATGAACCTGGTGAGGAGGCACATCCCCGAGACCGGGATACCCGAGACCATGGACGCCATAAGGGCCGCGTTCAAGGCTTTCAACATGGTGGGGATCACCAGCGTCATAGACGCGGGGAACACCGAGGACGAGATGGTAGCCTACCAGCTCCTCAGGGAGGCGGGGGAGCTCACCGTCAGGACCAACGTGATGCTCCGCGCCGTCCAGCAGGGAGACACCATCGACGAGAGCGTGAGGCGGGTCGAGAACTTCCCGATGATCACGGGGATGGGCGACGACCTCCTCAGGTTCCAGGGGTTGAAGCTGTTCATCGACGGCGGCATAGGCGGGAGGACAGCGCTGCTCAGGGAGCACTACGAGGGCGACCCGGACGACTACGGGCTTCTCACCCTCCCAGAGGAGCATCTCCAGATGCTCGTGGACGCCGCCAACAGGCGAGGAATGCTCACCGGCATCCACTGCGCCGGAGGCAAGGCCATGGACATAGTGCTCGAGGCGTATAAAAAAACAAACAAGATCAAGCCCATAAAGGGACGCCGGTTCTACCTCATCCACGCCTACCAGCCCACCGACGAAAACTTCGAGACCTGCCGCATGCTCGGCGTCCAGGTGGCGAGCCAGCCCAGCTTCCTCTACTACCTGGGGGACAGCTACCACGAGAACGTGGGGGACATGCGCAGCAAGTGGCTCAAGCCCCACAGGGCGTGGATAGACCAAGGCATTACGGTGGCAGCCGGCACCGACAGCCCGGTGACGCCGTACATGCCGTTCCCGAGCCTCTGGGCAAGCATCGCGAGACGCACCGAGGTGAAGGGCACCCAGATGGGCACCGAGCAGTGCGTCACACGCGAGGAAGCAATACGGATGTACACCATAAACGGCGCCTACATGACCTTCGAGGAGGACGCCAAGGGAAACCTTGAGCCGGGGAAGCTCGCCGACATGGTCATCTTGGACAGGGACGTATTGACGTGCCCGGTGGACGACATCCTGGACACCAAGGTGCTCCGCACGTTCCTAGGCGGGAAGACCGTCTACAAAGCCCAACCCTAATTTTGTTAATCACCTTTTAAGAATAAACCCCGCTACCTGTGGTCGTAGGGGTCGTCATGGGTCTTGATGGGGTAGATCTTGAGCCAGCCGTCCACGACGCCGTAGCCGCGGAGGCCGTCGTACTCGATGTCGTTGCCCTCTAGTATCCCCAGCGCCTTGTCCTCTAGGCCGTGGGGCACATATATGAATAGCTTCTTGACTCTGCGGCCCACGCTGGCGCTGTCGCTTAGGAACCGCCAGAGCCTAGCTCGGGTCTCGTTGACTTCCTCGGCCCGCTCCACCATGCCCAGCTCCTGGACGCCGCCGTCGCAGTTCAGTATGACGACGCTGGGGTAGACCACCTCGCCCCATGGGCTCAGCAGCCCGAACCTTTTCGTCTCGTCGTTGACTATGGTCTCGTAGCAGTTGGGCCAGCTGGTCTCCGGCTGGTCCACGAAGGGGAACCGCGTCGCCGCGATGATCCTGGTTACCCTGTGCCTCTGGACCTCCGGGTCCACCACTCTAGCTCAGCCCTATCTCGTCTGCTACGCTCTGCATGGCCTTGACGGCTATCTGCGTGAACTCGCTGAACGGCAGCCCTATCTCTTCGCACCTCATGATGTTCTCGCGGCTCACCTGGCGTGCGAAGCTCTTGTCCTTCATTCTACCCCTGATGCTCTTGGGCTTCATCCCATCCAGCTTGGTGGGCCGCACCAACGCGTTTGCTACTATCATCCCCGAGATGCCGTCGGCGGCCAGGAGCGAGATGTCGAACCTTGTCTCAGGTTCATGCCCGGTCAGTGGGTTGTGGCGCCTGACGGCGTTCACGGCGTCCTCGGGCAGGAGGTCCTGCACCATGTCGGCTGATATGGCTCCGTGCTTGCTGAAGTCGTCGCCGAAGGTCTCGTAGTCCACGTCGTGGAGGATGCCCACCGCCTCCCATAGGTCCTGGTCTTCTCCGAAGCGCTCAGCCATGCCCCTCATGATGGCGCCCACGGCTATCATGTGGTTCACGAGGTTCCTGTTCTTGACGTTCTGCTTAACGAGGCCGATGCACTCTTCCCGGGTGATCATGGCTATAGGAGCGATGCGGCGTTGTTTAAGCGTTAGGTTGATATGGGATCGCGATGGCTATGGTAGTCATTCGGTGAAACCATTGGACAAGCCGCAGGTAGACAGGCAGACACGGATTCTCAGCTACGGCTTAATGGTGATGACGCTGACCCACACCATGACCCACAGCTTCCAGAACATCCACACGGCCCTGTTCCCGATGCTGCGGGAGGAGTTCATGCTCACCAACCAGCAGATAGGCATCATCGCGTCGATACCCAACCTCTGCCAGGCGCTCCTCACCATACCAGCGGGGCTTCTCAGCGACAAGGTAGGTAGCAAGAAGATGCTCCTACTGGCCATGGGTGTAGCCTGTGTCGGTGCTTTGGTGGCGAGCGCCACCAACAGCCCGACGATGCTCATCGTCGCCGTGAGCCTTCTATACATAAACACCACCGTCTACCACCCCGCGGGCTACAGCTTCGTCTCCCGGAGCTTCAAGCCCAGGGACAGGAGCAAAGCCCTCGGTATACAGGGGGCCGGCGGCACCCTCGGGATGTCCATGGGCCCCATAAGCCTCGCCGTACTCATCTACCTGGGGTTCCAGTGGAGGCAGGTCTACCTGTTCTGGTTCTTCCCCCTGCTCCTGGGCATCGCCATGATACTGAGGATAAGAGAGGAGCCGACAGAGGACGTGGTGCTCAGCGACGTCGAGAAGACCGAGCAGGTGCAAGCCAGCAGCCTGCTCACCGCGAGCCTCGTTTTCTTCATGGTGTTCAGCGGCGTCAGGATGATAGCGTCCGGCATGACCAACAGCTTCCTCAACGTGTACCTCGTTGAGACCAAGGGCTGGGAGTTCGAGTATGCGAGCCTTGTACTGGGCGGCAGCTACATCATGGGGATAGTCGCTGCCCCGATCGGCGGGTTCCTCGCCGCCAGGTACGGCGACAAGAGATGGACGCTCACCGTGTTGGCCGCCAGCTACGCTTGCTACATACTTGCCTTCCTCGTGGGCGGCGTCCTGCCCTTCACCCTACTGTACCTGGGCCACGGGTTCTTCAACTTCCTGGGCATGGCGTCCAATAGCAGCATCATGGCGAAGCTTTCGCCCGGGAGGCAGAGGGGTCTCGGGTTCGCGCTGTATTTCCTGCCCGGCAGCGTCATGGGCGCTATAGCGCCGATGATGGCGGCGTTCATCGCGGACAGCCTGGGGATGTACACCATATTCATGGTCAGCTTCGCAGCCTACTTGGCTTCTATACTGGTGCTGATGTTCGGCGTCAAAGTCGATTAGCCGTAAAAGCCAGTTTACGGCGGTTGGTGCTCTGGGCCCGAAAAACGGTTCTACACTAGGTAGGGCCAGACCAGGTACGCCATGAGTATGGTGAGCAGTGCCCCGGTGATGTCCAGCAGGACGCCCGCCTTGATCATCTCAGGCATGGACACCTTCCCCGTGCTGTAGGCGATGGCGTTGGGCGGCGTCCCCACCGGGAGCATGAAGTCCAGGCTCGTGCTGATGCCGACGGCGACGGCGAGGATGACGGGGCTGAACCCGGTCTTCTGGCCGAGGCCTATGGCTATGGGGAGGAAGATGCCGGCGCTGGCGGTGTTGCTCGCCACGATGCTGATGCCCAGGCCCGCGACAGTCACCAGCGCTATGACGATTAAGGGAGAACCGCCGCCGGTGAAGTTGAGCAGCATGCTGCTTATGACGTTCACGAGGCCCGATACCTCAAGGGCGTTGCCGAGGCTGAGGCCCCCGCCGATGAGCAGCAGGGTGCCCCACTTCCCGTTCTTGATGTCCTGCTCGTCCAGTAGGTCAAGGAAGTAGAGGAGCACAATCACCAGGGCGGCGATCATGGCAGAGCTGTAGCCGTGGCCGCCCCAGCCTATGAGGTTGGCCACGGGCTCCGGGAGCTTCCCGGTGAGCCACGCGAGGACGGCGAACCCGAACACGTAGAGGGTGAGCCTCTGCCTCCGGGTGAGCTCGGTGCTCGTCCTCTCCAGCGGCGGTATTTCCTCGACGTCTGTCGGGAAGATGGCGAAGAGCATCACCCAGATGACGAGTATCTGTATGACGGCTATGGGGAACCCGTAGAACATCCAGCCGAGGAAGCTTATCTCGTAGCCCACGAGCTCCTTGAGGCTGGCCGCCGCCATGGCGCAGGTGGTGGTACCCACCAGGGTGCTGAGGCCCCCCGCCGTGGACGCGTACGCGATGCCGAGGATCACGATCTTGCTGAAGTTGCCTTTTACATCCCTGACGCGCTCGGTGATGTTCAGCGCTATGGTGATGAGGAGAGCCGTGGCCGCGGTGTTGCTTATCCACATGCTCAGGAACCCGGCGGTGACCATGATGGCGAGGACCACGGTCCGGGCCCCCGCCTTGACCTTGGAGACGATGAGGTACGCGAAGTACTCGTCGAGGTCGCACTTCTCGACTGCCACCGCCAGCATGAAGCCGCCCAGCAGCAGCATGACCACGGTGTCGAAGAACGGAGCCAGGGCTGCCCCGAAGCCCTGCACCCCTAGGAACGCCTGGAGAAGCGGAATCAGTATGCTGGTGGCCGCCAGCGGCACGGCCTCCGTGGTCCATAGGCCCGACGCGACGATGAGCACCACGAGGGCGGATCGCTGACCCTCGGTGAGGGTCTCGGCCGTGGCGGTGTACGCGACCACGCTGAGTAGTATAACGGCGGCGAGGACGACGACTCGTTTCCTGTTCACACATGGTCACTCTAGAGCTGCTTGAAGGAAATTATGTCCAGGTTCTCCTCCGACGCGAGCTGGTCGATGAGGTTCTTCAACTCGAAGATGTTCTCCAGCTCCACGTTGCCGTAGAGCACCGCCAGGCTCGGGTAGTGCTTCTCGGAGGCCACCAGGAACGGAGGCACGGCTATGGTGCTCGTGAAGTCGGCCATGAACCTCTGCCGTTTGAGCTTGTCGGCGAACTTCCGGAGCACGTTGTTGTCTATGATGTCGCCGCGGACGATCATCTCAATGGTCACGAGCTTGCTCATCTTGTCCCGCCTTCTAAAATCCGTGAAAGTAAACGAGGCTAAGTTAAAAAGGTATTCAAACCGCCTCGGGGTTCCGTACATGATTCCCGGTGGAGAGGCCTCGTTTTTCCTGTAATCGAAGGTTTCTCTCCGTGGAAACGTTTTAATCGAGTCGGTCGGGAGCCGTAACTGTGAGATCGTTTTGAGGCCCGTTAAGCTGCCGTGGATGACCGACGACGAGACGGCGCGCCTGGTCGACGAACAGATGCTCTGCAGGATAGCTTTCAGGGGAGACGACTACCCATACCTGGCGCCCTTCAGGTACGTGGTCATGGACGATGCCCTGTACTTCCACTTCACCGACTACGGAAAGAAGATGAGGCTCCTGGAAACGGACAGCAGGGCATGCGTTCAGATAGAGAGCTATAAGCCAGATCTGTCAGAGTACAGCTTCGTGTCGTACAGGGGGAGGCTTGAGAGGGTCAAGGACGCGAAGGAGCGGGAGAAGGCGATAAAGATCTTCGCAGAGACAGGGAAGAAAAGGCTGTCCACCAAGTTCCTCGCAGCCCACGGCATAGAGCCGGGTGACGGCTGGGGCGAGTTCACTCCTGACAAGGAGTTTGTCATCGTCAAGCTGGTGGACGTGGTCGAGAGGGTTGGGCTCAAGAGCCCATAAAAAATGTTAGGCTATTCCAGAGGGTGATAATATGGTTATTGCTCCCGGCGATACAGTATCTTGCCGTTGACGAGGGTCATGATGCACTGGGCGTCCCTTATCTCCTCCACGGGTATCTCGGTGAGGTCCCTGTCGAAGACGGCGATGTCGGCCAGCTTCCCCGGCTCTACGCTGCCCACGTGTTCCTCGTGGAATCCTGCGTAAGCCGAGTTCAGGGTGTAGCACTTGACTGCCTCGACGAGGGTTATCCGGTTCTCCCTTATGGGGTGGTTGACGGCGCTCCATATCCCGTAGATGGGGTCGAAAGGCATCCCGTCGCTGCCGAAGGCAACTGTGATGCCCTCGTCCAAGAGCACCCTGTAGGGGTTGCTAGCCCTGTCCCGCCTCTCTCCCAGGCGCTGCCTGTACATGCTTCCGGGGCCGCTCCACTCGCCGATGAAGTTGGGCTGCATGGCGGGCACTATCCCCAGCTCCCTGATCCGCTCGATCTGCTGGGCGCTGAGAATCTCGCAGTGCTCTATCCTGTGCCTGTGGTCCTTCCTAGGCTCACGCCTCAGCGTCTCCTGGATGCTGTCGATGACGTGCTCTATGGCTAGGTCGCCGATGGCGTGGGTGGCCACCTGGAACCCGTGGCTGTGTACCTTACTCATCTTCTCGGTGATGACGGCAGGGTCCTCCAGCAGGAGCCCAGAGGTCGATGGGTCGTCCTCGTAGGGCTCGAACAGGGCGGCCGTGTGGGCGCCCAGGCTCCCGTCTATGAGGAGCTTGACTGGGCCGATGCGTAGAATCTGATCTCCGAACCCGGTCCTGATTCCTAGGCTCATGGCTGCCTCCGGGGTCTCCCTCCTGGGCATGATGTTTGCTCTTACCTTGAGGTTGCCGTTGTCGTGGGCCAGTTGATATGCGGTGACCTCTTGGGGGCCGACGCCGGCGTCGTGGATGCCTGTGCAGCCGAGGCTGAGGGCGCGGTCGCTGGCTGCCCGGAGGCCCTCCACCATGGTCTCCACGGATGTGGGGGGTATGACTCTCCAGATTAGGTCCCTGCAGTCCCTGAAGACGCCAGTGGGCTCCCTGTCTTCGTCTCTGTCGATGGTGCCTCCGTCGGGGTCCGGCGTCTCTGCGTCTATGCCGGCAGCCTCCAAGGCCTTGGTGTTGACGCTGACGAGGTGGCCGCAGATCCTGACCAAGGCGACAGGGTTGTCCGGTGCGACCGGGTCGACGTCCTCCCTGGTTATGTACCTGTTCTCGGGCCACTTTGCCTCATCGTAGCCGCGGCCAATGATCCACTCGCCTGGCTTGGCCTCCGAGGCACGCTTCCTTATGAGCTCCAGGGCGTCATTCATGGTGTCTGTGTATCTTATGGGTACAGCGGTGAGCGTGTTGACGCCCATCCCTAGGAAGTGGCAGTGGCTGTCGATGAGGCCGGGGAGAACCGTCATACCGGTGACGTCGTAGACCTCAGATCCTGAGGGTATCTCCGTCTCCTCTCTCTTTCCGGCGGCGACGATGTACTCGTCCCTCAGGACGACGACGGAGTCTTTGACTGGGTCTGCACCCGTCCCGTCTATCAGGGTGCCTCCCACAAGTACGCGTGGGCAGGATACTAGTGACATTTTGATATCATTCGCACATTATACCAGAATATAAATCTTTACTTTTTCCGTATATAGATTACGATGAACGAAGGAAACCACGATTCAATAACGAGTATAGCGTAATTTATATGACGAAACACGCAGTCAACATCCCTATCTCTATTGATACCATCGTTCAGGGGTCTGTACGGTGCGTTATTCGCAGCGACGCCTCATCAGTATAGCTTATTTATTGGGTGCCGGTATTGGTGGGTGGGCTCGTAGTCTAGTCAGGACATGATTCTGGCCTGCGAAGCCGGAGGTCGTGGGTTCGAATCCCACCGAGCCCGCTTTTCATGCGAGTCTAACTATCAATATGTGATTACCAGACCTGAGTTCCCTTTTTAATCCCCGACCCACAGATGATTTCAGGATGAACGAGCAGCGCCTAGCCGAACGGCTCGTGCCTTACTTCGAGTCGCTGTACCCTGAAAGATCCAGCCTATCAGTCACCAGCCTCGACGAGATAAACATGGGTTGGGAGACCGAGCTGTACACACTCGAAGTCGATTCAACGAAAGACGGAGACCAGATCAAGGAGCATAGGGTTCTACGAGTCTTCCAGGGAGACAGCGCAGGACGCAAGTCAGCTAAAGAGTATAGCTTGATGAGGAAGCTGGACGAGGTCGGCTATCCTGTGCCACGGGTCTACAGCCATGAAGTATCTGGAGGGACTATAGGGAAGCCGTTCATCCTCATGGAGAGAATCCTCGGAACGACGTTGGACGCCGCATACAGGAACGAAAAACCCGAGGAGCTTCAGAAAGGTCTGAGCAGGTTAATCAGGCTGTTTGTCCGGCTCCACCGGCTCGACGTCACCCCTTTCAAGGATGTCCCGGAGTTACCGTGTCACGACGACCACATCCAGGACAATCTTGACTGGTACGGGAGAACTGCTCAGGGGCATCTACCCTGGCTGAAGCCCGTCGTGGACTGGTTAACGGAACGTAAGCCCTATATCGACCCTGTGCCCCGGTCGCTTCTCCACATGGACTACCATGGAATGAACGTCATGTTGAGGGAGGACGGCTCGGAGGCGGTCATCGACTGGGGCGCGTCCAGGATCGGGGACCACAGGATGGACCTCGGCTGGACCATGCTTCTGTACACGACGTTCGGCGGGGAGACGTTCAGAGACCCCATCCTCACCGGATACATCGAGCAGAGTGGAAAAGGGGTCGCGGACATCGAGTACTTCGAGGTCATGGCCGCCACGAGGAGGATCATCGACTTCGCCACGACCATGGAGGGCGACGTCGGCTCGGTGGGGCTGAAGCCTGAGGTGGTCGAGATGATGAAGGAATCGAAGGAACACTACCAGAGAGTCCGCGGCGTCCTCACGGCGAGGACAGGCATCCGGCTGGACGAGTTCGCTGAAGCACTGGACTCGATTTAGGCACGGTCCTCGCGACCCCGAGATTGAAGTGGAACTTACCAAGTCAGGTTCGCACCGAGCCCGCCACGGTTTCTGAGGCTACGCTCTCTCGAACTTCTGTATCCTGCTGCCCTCCAGAGTCTCCCCCACGTAGAGGTCTCCCCTGGAGTCGACCCACGCGCAGTGAGGCGCGATGAAGAGCCCCGGCTCCCTGCTCTTCTCCCCGCCCCACCTGGCGACGACCCGTCCCTCCATATCCAGTATGCTGAACCTGGCCTGGAGCTCAGGTATGTATACCAGCCCCTCGTCGACGTAGACGCCGCAGGGCTGCCTGAAGCCGGTCCACTCAGTTAGGTACTCCCCGTCCGGCGTGAATATCTGTATCCTGTGGTTCTGCCTGTCCGCGACGAACACCCGTCCATCTGCCGCCACCCACACGTCGTGGACTATGTCGAACTGGCCCGGCCCGGAGCCGTGCTCCCCCCACGAGAACAGGAGCTCGCCGCCCCTCGAGTACTTGTGGACCCTGGCGTTCCCGTAGCCGTCCGAGACGTACATCTCGCCGGCGGGGGCTATCGCCACGTCCGTGGGCCTGTTGAAGGGCTCCCCCTCCCCGCCGGGCTGATCCTTGGTTCCCCACGTGCGGAGAAGCTCGCCTTCGAGGGTGAACTTCCTGACGGTGTGGTCCCTGTAGTCCGAGATGTAGGCGACCTCGCCGTCGATGTAGAGGCCGTGGGGGGCGTTGAAGACCCCTTCGCCCCATGAGCCCTTGAAGGAGCCGTCACAGTCAAATACGATCACGGGGTGCTCGCCCCTGTTGAGGACGTAGACGTCGTCGCGTGAGTCGACGGCGACCCCTATGACGTTGCCGAAGCTCCACCCCTCAGGGAGCCTGCCCCACCCCTCGACCACCTCGTACCTGAGCTTATCAGAGCCAAAAACCATGGGATCCACTCCTCTACTTGAGTCACCTGTATGTCTGATAAAATCTCGCATTGGGCCAAGCTCCCAGGACAACCGTGTTTAAACCTGATATATTCAGTCGACGAGGTTTATCTCAGGTGTTTGAGTTGAGGATCAAAGAGATCGAGGTCATCCCCGTGGACATGCCGCGGTGCAAGGTGCTGAAGCTGGCCCGTTACGGCAACCTGGGGGAGGGCGAGCCCTTCGAGTTCATACTGACGCGGATTCACACGGACGAAGGCGTCACCGGAGTGGGCGAGGTACCGCCTCTGCCGCCGCTTTCCCCGGAGTCACAGCCCGTGGTCGCAGCCGTCATAGAGAGGTGGCTGGCACCCAACATCCTGGGCTTGGACCCCTTCGAGACAGAGGAGATATGGGCGAGGATGGACTACTACGCGCCCACCTACAGCATGGCGAAGGCCGCCATAGACATGGCGCTCTGGGACATAGTGGGCAAGGCCTTGGGGGCTCCGGTGCACCGGCTGCTGGGCGGGTCTCCGCCGGAGAAGATACCCAACGTGGCCCTCATCGGCCTCGGTGAGCCGGAGGAGGTGGCCTCGACCGCCGAGAGGCTTGCAGCCGAGGGCTACACGGGGATCAGGCTCAAGATCGGTCCCGGCAAGGACGTGGATTGTACCGCCGCCGTCCGTGAGGCGGTCGGCGACGAAGTCTCGCTGAGGGTGGACTGCAACCAGGGGTATGGCGTCGCCGACGCCGTGAAGATGATACGGGCCGTCGAGCCTTACGGCGTCGAGCTGGTTGAGCAGCCCACGGTGTGGTGGGACTTCGGTTCCCTCGCCGAGGTCGCGGCCGCGGTGGACACGCCCATCATGCCCCACGAGTCCATGTACCTGCTCTCGGACGTCAAGAACCTCATAGACGTGGGCGCCGTCGGGGTGCTCGGGCTCAAGACCTATAGGCCCTGGGGCGGAGTCACCGGGGCCAGGAGGCTGCTGGAGATGGCCCGGGTGATGAACATCCCGTGCATGTTCCACGACGACGTGGAGATGGGCGTCAGCCTCGCCGCCGCCACCCAGATAATCTCGGCGTATAGACATGTCATCACCCACAAGTGCGAGCTGTCTGGGTTCCCCGAGTGGATGAAGGACGACGTAGTCAAGAAGCCCATCAGGCTCGAGGGCGGCTATGTCCACGTGCCGGACGGCCCGGGGCTGGGCGTGGAGCTCGACGACTCTAAGCTGGAGAGGTATGCGAAGGAGATCGTCACCCTCAGGTGATGTACCCTAGGTTTTTATCGTCCCTCATCCCTTTCTTCCCGTACCGGCTTGTCGGATGAATACGTTGTTCGCTGGTTCAGGGAGGACGACCTCCCCGCCTACGTCGAGGGGCTGAACAAGGCTCTGTACGACGAGTACGACGAGGAGGTCTTCGACTGGAAGCTCCGTCGAGCGCCCTTCAGCCTCGGCTTCACCTCCATCGCCGTCGTGGAGCACGTCCCCACAGGGGCCCCAGTGGCTTTCAACCCCTTCATGCCCCTGGAGGTTAGGGCCGGAGGCGAGGTTTTCATGGCTCTCCAGGGCGTCGACGGTTTCGTGGACGAGGATCATAGACGGAGGGGGCTCTTCCAGAGGACCATCGCGTTCATGGCGGAGGAGATGAAGGGACGCAGCCCGGAGCTGCTGTTCAGCTTCAACCTCGCGGAGGCGGCCGGAGCCGCACACAAGGCCGACTCGGAGCTCGTGTACGACATGGACAAGTGCCTACTAAGCCGGGAGGGCTTCGCCGGACTGACGCGCGGCGGCGTAGAGCTGGAGCCCATCGACACGGAGACGTACCACCGCCTCTACATGGAGTGGGCTGAGACAAGCGGCCTCATCCACTTCCACAGGACGATGCCGTATCTGAGGTGGCGCGTCGAAGACAACCCAGTGAGGGAGGTGACGCCCTACAGGCTGGTCTCCGGCGGCGTGCCGCGTGGCTACGTCGTGGTCGACGAGGTTACTGAGGACGGCGTCAACCAGCTGACCATAGACGACTACACTCCGGGGCTGCTCGACGCCACGCTCCCGTGGGTCGTCGCCTGCCTGAAAGCGCTTCACCCCGACGCCGGCGTCATGGAGATCAACGCTGTGCATGGGGGCCGGCTAGAGGAGGCCGCCGCGGCGCTGGGCTTCACCGTGAGGCCGTGGCTCACCGTCATCATGAAGGCCATCAACAACACCGTCCAGGAGGGCGGGGAGGTCTACAGGGGCGAGCTGCGGCTGTCGGACGTCAACGGCTGGCACCTCACACCAAGCGACATCTACTGAGTCCCTATGTTCATCTCTCGGCTGCTATGTACCTTTTATACACCTTGGCTACGGCGTCGGGAGTCAGCGCGAGCCTCATCTCGATGCCGGTCTTGGGGTCGGACGCGGCCGTCGTGAACCCGAACTTGCCCCATATCTCCCTCAGGGGCCGCCCCTGCTCGTCACGCTCCTCCGTGACGAGTTTGCTTGTCCTGTAGCCCCGCCAGTAACAGTCTATCAGCTCGAGGGCGAACAGGGTGCTGCCGACCCCCTTCCTCTCGATGAGGGTCGCGGAGCTGTCGCTGAAGAAAGCGCCCTCCTCTTCGTTCTCGTAGCCGTAGTCGAAGCCCACGGGTCTGCCGTCCAGGTGGAGAAGCAGTAGGAGGAACCCCTTGCTGTCTGCGCGGGTGTCTATCTCGGCGCTGTCGTACTGGAGCCCCTCCCTGAACTTCTCGTGGTCGATGGCCATGATGATCCGTTTGAGCTCCTCATCGAGGCCGTGATGGACAGCTATCACACATTCTCCGCCCATGGAGCGGCTCAGCTTGGCCTCCGCCGTCTTCAACGCGTCCTCGAAGGAAGGGATTTCCACGCTCATCGATGGTTTACCTTGGCTCCTTCCTTCTTATCGACGCACCGCATCTTGGAACATCTTTCTCCTGATACGCGTGGTTTGTCAATACCTTAGGTGAAGCGAATAAATATCTTATCTCGATGCACATTTACCCGGTACATGTCGGTGTCCACCTCATGTTTAATACGATTGGGGTCTACGTTTAGTCATGTCAGGTTATCGCATCGTCATCGGTGGCATGTCGCATGAGACCAACACCTTCAGCACCGTGAAGACGACTCTAGAGGATTTTCGCCCCAGCTACGGCGACGACATAGTGGAGACCCTCAAGGGTACGAGAAGCGGCATAGGCGGCTACATCGACGTCCTGGAGCGTGAGGGCTTCGAGTACGTCCCAACAATTAAGGCGGGGGCCACGCCGGCAGGGCCCCTAAGGAACGAGGACTACTGGGAGATCGTGGAGGAGATCAAGGAGGGCATCAGGGGCGCGGGGAGGGTGGACGGTGTTCTCCTCGCCCTCCACGGCGCCATGATCGCGGAGGGTGTCCCCGAGGCCGAGGGGACGCTGCTCCGCGAGGTCAAAGGGCTGGTGGGCGAAACCCCCGTCATAATCACCCTGGACCTCCACGGCCTCATCTCGGGGATGATGGTTGAGCACTGCGACGCCATCTTCGGCTACGACACCAACCCCCACGTGGACATGTACGAGAGGGGCGTCGAGGCCGCCGAGTGCATGGTAAAGGCCGTCCGGGGCGAGCTGAGGCCCGTCGTCGCCCACAGGAAGCTTAGGATGGTGCCACCGACGATAAACCAGCGTACGACCGAGGGGCCGATGGTGAAGCTGCTGGAAACGGCGAGGCGCATGGAGCAGCAGCCGCGGGTGCTTAACGTCTGCCTATTCCCTGCTTTCCCCTACGCAGACGTGGAGAGGGTGGGCTCGGCCGTGGTGGCCGTAACGGACGGCGACACCGAGCTGGCCCAGAGGCTCTGCGACGAGTTGGGCGACCAGATGTGGGGCCTCAGGGAGGAGTTCCTGAAGCCTCTTACCCCCATCGTGGAGGCGGTTAAGACGGCGATGGACGCCCCCGAGGGCCCGATCATCCTCGCCGACGTGGCGGATAACCCCGGCGGAGGAGCCCCTGGGGACGGCACCGAGATACTCAGGGAGCTGCTGAAGCAGGGCGCCGAGAACGTGGGCGTCGCCTGCATCAAGGACCCCGAGGCGGTGGCTAAAGCTATAGAGGTGGGCGTGAAGGGAACCCTAGACATGGAGATCGGCGGCAAGACCGACGATTATCATGGGAAGCCGCTCAGGGTGAAGGGCACCGTCCGCACCATCACCGACGGCAGGTTCATCCACAAGGCCATGGCCGTCGGGGTCTACGCCGACGTGGGCAGGACAGCCGTCATCGACGTTAAGGGCATCGAGATAATCCTCACCGAGAGGAGCCACGCCCCCAACGACCCCGAGGTCTACAGGCGGAACGGCGTCGAGCCCACGGACAAGAAGATACTGGTGCTGAAGAGCCGGGGCCACTTCAGGGCCGCCTACGAGCCCTTCAGCAGGGCGGTTATCGAGGTGGACGCGCCTGGGCTGACCACGCCGAAACTAGGGTGGTTCACCTACAGTAACATACCGAGGCCCATCTGGCCCTTCGACAAAATCTGATCCATTTACCCTTAGACATGCAGCCACTTTTCCTACTGGCTTGGAAAGACGGGGTCTTCCAGGAGATATTAGATGGTCTACTGGTTTATCGCCCGGAATTCTTCTCATTTTTCTGATGCGAGTGATATTGAAATACCTTTAATAGAACAAGGCGCTACTTAGTCATGGCAAAGCGTTCTTCTTTCTAGCAAACTGATCAACGCTGCTAACAGGTAGTGAACGTCATGTCTTCAGAAAATACAGTCTTTATCGGCCGGAAACCGATACTTAACTACTGTACAGCCGTCCTCGAGGTTCTGAGAAACAGTGACACAGTCGTCATGAAGGCGAGAGGAGCGGCGATAAGTACCGCCGTGGACGTGGCCGAGGTCACCAGAAGCAGGTTCTTGTCTGGTCTCAAGGTAGATTCAATTGAGATTGGTACCGAGGAGTTGACCACGGAGGAGGGAAGACTCAGGAACGTCAGCACAATAAAGATTGTGATGAATAACAGTAAGTGAGAGGAAGAGGAGAAAACAAATGAAGGGAAAAATCAAGAAATATCTGTCATATAGAGGATACGGATTCATCGAGTTTGAAGAGAGTGAGAAGGACATCTTCTTTCATTCATCTAACTTTCAATCAACCGAGATTCCGACTCAGGACCAGGAAGTAGAGTTCAGGGTCATCGACACCCCGAAGGGGAAAGAGGCCGTCGACGTCAAGGTTATACCACCCGGCGTCGAGCAGGTTTCGGATGAACCCGCTGAGACTGAGCAGATGCCTGAAACGGGTACTGACTTGGGTGAGCTGAACGGTGTTGGACCCAAGTACCTGGAGCTGTTGACGGCCGCCGGAATAAACTCCGTCAAATCGATCACGGAGTATGCACCGGAGGTGCTGTTGGCCAACTTGTTGGCGGTCAATGAAGCTCAAGGGATAACCAAGCGGCCTCCTACGCTGCCTCTTGTGAAGGAATGGATCCAGGCCGCAAGTGACTTGAGCTAGGCTTTCTCATTTGATGTCTTTCTCTACGGGGGCACCCGCGAGCTAGGAGGTGAAAAAAGTACCCACACACGGATCGCTGACGAAGGCTGGGAAGGTCAGGGCGCAGACGCCTAAGGTAGATACAACGAGTAAGGCGAAGAGCACTGGACCCATGAGGAAGAACCACCGTAACTACCATACCAGGATTTTGTACCAGCCCGACGATCGACGATACAGAAGAAGACGACGTTAACCTCTATAAATTTAATAGATAGACGTCTTTTTTTCAGATTTCACCTGGTTTAATCACCACATCATGCAGTGACTCTCTCCGCTCTGGGACACAAGGGTTAACCAGCAGGATGTTTACGCCGAGATGTGAGAGAAGAGAGCCCGCAAAGACCGCCGGCTTCCCGACCCCACACCACCCATGCCCCACCGTTCCACGTGGAACACAGTCCAAAACGGTTTTTTGAGTGGGTATTCACGTTCCACGAGCCTCAAACTCACCTTCATTGGGCTCTGATGGTGTGGAAGGAAGTCGCCGAGTAACTATCAATGACACGAAGTACGAGTTACACGGATTCGAGAAGCTAAACCCTCGCCTGTCATCCGGTGAGGATGAGCGGTTCAAGTCAATAATGTATAAGTTAATCGAAAAAGGTTCTAGCAGCCAAAAATAGCCCACAGACGCTCATGGAATTGTTCTACATATTCCTCCCTTTATAATCGAGAACCAAGCCCTTTTTTGATGCTTGGAAGCATCCTACTCGACAACGACGTCGACATACTGGCCAGCATCAGGGCGATACTCGAAACCGAAGACTATGAAGCCTACACTGCATGTAACGCAGATCAAGCGAAGGTAATAATCACGGAGAAAGACGTCCACATCGTCATCATGGACTATGTTTTACCCGATTTTACCGGAGACCAGATTGTAAAGGACTTGAAACAGATCGACGGGAATCTGAACATCATCTTTCTATCCGGCTTCCCCCGTGTTTTCAAAGCGGTTGAGGACCTCGAGTTCGACGTCCAGAGGATCTTCCTCAAACCTGTAAACCCCGAATCGCTATTATCGGCGATAAGTAACATCTATGCGGAGCAGATCGACCCTCACCAGTTCGTCGACACACATCAAATGGTGTATGACCAGAGTTAGAGGAATAGGGCTCAATATATCCATGGGACCCAACGGGGTCTGAGAAACCCTTCAACACCTTGTACAATGTTAAAAGATAATGTCACTATAAACCATAAAAATGGTGGTAATAAATGACTGTCAGATAATGCACATCATATAATGATGTTCATAAAAATAGTATAAATATGATCACTGTTCCTGCATTCACTAAGAGAGGATACAAGATGTCTCCGTTCGAGAAGCCGTACCCGCCGGACCCCATCACATACAGCCACTACGACGCGCTGGTGGACGCACTCGAAGCCAGGTTCGGCGCCGGAGCGACGGGCTTCATCAGAGACCGGACCAATATAGTGAACAGCAGGGGCAACGTCTGGGACAAGGCCGCCGGCAACATCCAGCAGGCCATCGACGACGTCCTCGGCGACAGCGGTGGCGCCGTCTGGCTGCCCAAGGGAAAGATCACCGAGACCCAGCCCTGGACCCTGGACGAGGTCTGCCCCGTCCACATCTACGGGGCCGGCATGTGCTGGCACGACGTCGACCAGGGCACCATGATCAGGTTCAACATGGGCGGCGGCGTCCACTGCATCGACGTAGGGAAGACGGGCGACACAGTGCATTTCGGCGGCCTCTACGACATGGCCCTCTTCCCGGGGTCCGGGGACCGCGATGTCGTCCACCTAGACGCCGTCACCGACTGGCACATGGAGCGCGTCTACATCAACCAGGCGAAGAGGCACGCCTTCCACGTGGAGAGCTCGGGCGACTGCTGGAACCTGTACGTGAAGGACTGCCTCATCGAGAACGCGGCCCAGGTCGGTATCCGCCTCGAGGGCGGCGTAGGCTCGGGAGTGATCCTGAAGAGCTACTTCCTGAACAACTACTTCTACGCCAACGCCATCGACATCGAGGCCGGGGCCCTGGACGGCACAGACGGCGGCGTGAAGCTGTGTCAGTTCCACAACAACCAGCACTTCAACACCACGGGCGTCGGGTTCAAGATGTACAGGAAGGTTCAAGGCATCCTCGTTATGGGCCACATCTTCTACTCGTGCGGCGGCGACGCCGTCGACATAGACGACGACGGTTCGGGCAACAAGTGCAGCCGCATCAACATCGGCCCCGTCCTGATCGACGGCCAATCCACGACGCCCAACGGCATAGACCTCCAGGGCTACACGGACCACGTGGTCATCGACAACCACCAGATCTGGGGCGTGACAGGGACCGCCATCAACCAGGGCGTCAACGTGACGAACATAACGAAGGGAGATGGCTACGAGTCATGAGCTTCCAGTACGGCCAGTTCGGCGCCGGCTTCGACCTCATGCGGCCCGAGCCCCAGGCACTACGGTTCGAGGAGCTCCTGGAGCTCCACGGCGAGGATGTCACCGTGGTCCAGCAGACCATAGACAGCCACGACGACTATGGACACCCTGTGATCACTGAGACCTCGTACACGGAGAAGGCCGTCATCAAGACCAGCCTGGGCGAGAGCCTCCTGCCTCCGGGCGAGGTTAAGAGGGCGACGATCGAGGTGCTGTTCACCCAGTGGGCGCCAGTAGGCGAGACCCTCTACGAGCTAGAGATCGAGGGCCATCGCTACCACGTGATGGGCGTCGAGAAGACCTCGGCGTACCTGCTTGTGAAGGCGGAGAGGATGGTGGAGTGACCGACCCCAAGCTAACGATCCTGGAGCTCATCAGGGGCGGGTGGAGCCTCGGCTACGAGCCCACCTTCAGCGCCGACTGGCTTCAGGAGAAGGCCGAGTTCCCCCAGGTGGTGGTGAGCCACGTATTGACGACGCCCCGGCCCGTTGGGTTCAGCGAGGACCCGGCGATGGCTCAGCGGCGATTCGAGGCCGTCTACTTTGTGGACGTCTGGGCCAAGGGCGACGCGGACCAGCGCTGGGAGATCCTCGGGGAGGTGGACAGGATTCTCCACTCAAAGTGTAACAGTCCGGGTGGAGGCCTCGAGTTCCTCGAGGTCTCGGCGTGGCGGGATCTAGACGAGGGCAACCTACGGCCGCCACTCTATAGATCTCAAACCAGAGCAGAGGTGCTTTACTATGGTTAACTACAAGGGTAAAGACCAGATCGAGTTCGGGCACAATCCCTATGATGAGGCGAGCTACGGCGGCAGCCCAGGGGCCAGCCCCACAACGCTCTACCGGATAGGCTACGTGACCGAGCTCCGCCCCAGCTTCGACCCCGAGCACAACAGGGTGTTCACCCTACGCGACGGCGGCGACGAGGGCCGACCCGTAGGCATCTTCACGAGGCGCGAGAACGTCCGCCTCGGCCTCAAGTGGATCCAGGGCCAGTTGGGCGACTACTGTCAGAAGTACCTCCTCGGGGGATACAACTTCTTCGCGGAGGCCAAGCTATACCGGGACGCATCCAACAAGCTGTACCTGTACTGGACGGGCCTAAAGCTCGACGTCCTGTCGGTGCAGTGCAGCGTCGGCGAGCCCGTGGTCTGGAGCGCCGAGCTCATCGGGAAGCTCTACGACACCAAGAGCAGCACCATCCACAGCTACGGCGCCGCACCGGGGACGCCCTGGGAGTGGGACGACACCTACGTCCAGGTGAGCACAAACGGCAGCGACTGGACCACCGTAGAAGGCGTCACCGACTGGGAGTTCAGAGTCGACAACCAGCTGAAACTCAACTATGTGTTCAACGAGACCGGCTCCAAGCAGCTGAGCAGCCTCGAGGAGATGGAGCAGCTCTGCGACGCCCGGCTCACCATGAACCTCCAGGACGACACGTACCTCAGCTACCTTCTCGACCAGACGGAACTCTGGCTCAAGGTCGTGCTCCCCAACAGCCAGCACGTGCAGTTCAGCAAGGGCAAGTTGAGGCTCGTCGACCCCTTGGTGAAGCCGGAGGACCTCATAGCGTGCCGCGTCGAGTTCACGGGAGGATACCTGGAGCACAGCTTCACGTGATCGCCATGAGAAAAGAGACGACTATCCGGGGCCACCGCCTGGTCTTCAGGACGTGGACATACGGCATGAAGCAGAGGGCCCTCCGCGAGGCCACCAGCTGGAGGCGCTCAGGGCCGGGTGACCTGCAGCCGGACATCGACCCCTGGAAGCTCAACGACCTCATGCTTGTCCAGACTCTGGTCGAGTGGGACCTGGTCGACGAGACAGGGCAGCCGCTGCCTATAACCATCGAGAGCATCCACTCAATAGAGCCTCCCGAGCTGGTGGAGGATATGATCGCGTACACTCAGAAGCTGAACGGGGTGACCCGGGAGGAGCGAAAAAAATCGTAGAGGCTGTGAAGCGAGGCACGCCGAGCCCACTCCTGGACGATGTCGCCCTCTGCGTGACCATGGGCTGGACCCACGGCGAGCTCATGGCTCAGCCCGCCCGGTTCGTGGATAGGCTCGGCGTCTACCTGGAGACCCTCGCAGACGAGAGAGACCGGGAGGGGCGGCGTTTCGAGGACGAGCTTCGCCGCCTAACGAGAAGGAGGTAACGTGAGTGAAGGTGACAAAGCCGGTGCGACTCGTGGACCTGGGGATGGAGCTGCAGATGATACCCCAGAGCCTCCAGGAGGCGTCGGATCTCTGCCTCCAGCTGCCCCGGATGGTCACCTTCGCCAAGGCTTTCTGCCCTGTGCGGACGGGGGCCCTCAGGGACTCGGTCAGGGTCGAGCGGCCGAGCCTCCTCACAGCCAAGCTGGTGGCCGGCGGCGGAGGCCACGTCAACCCGTTGACAGGCAGGGAGGTGGACTACGCCCGTCATGTTCACGACGGCACCAGCAGGACGCCGGCGAGGCCGTTCCTGCTTCAGGCGGTTCTCGCTGAGAGGTTGGCCACGGGCCGCGAGATCATCTACAGGGCGGCGGGGGTGATCTAGTGTCAGACCGCGTCGATCTGGAGTACAACGTACAGGTGACAGGCCTCGATCAGGCACAAGCCTCGGCTAACTCTGCGAGCGAGAGCGCCAACCAGGCGGCGGCGTCCCTGCAGAACGCCCAGGCTATGAGCTCCAGCTCGCTGCCCACCATGTTGATGACGATACGAGCCATGAACGCATCGAGGCTGGCCATCACCCAGACGTCTAGGGCCATCACCGACCTGAACCCCACGGCGCTGATGTACGGGTTCCTCAACATGATCCAGGTGGTCCGCAACCTCACCCAGCTCACCAAGATGCTCAAGGAATCGACGGGCGCAGCCGCGTCCGCCCAGGCTATACTGGCGGCGCTTACGGGGAACTGGTGGGTGATACCGCTTGCGCTGGCCGCCGGCGCCCTCGTCTACTCGAGGGTCAAGAGCATGCAGAGCGGTGGCCCCGTCCCTAACACGGGGCTCTACGTGCTGCACAGGGGCGAGTACGTGGTGCCGGCCCAGCAGACGCGGCTCGGCCCCATCTTCGTCACCTTCGAGAGGCAGCCGCGGAGCCCGCTTGAGATGGACCAGTGGCTCAGCGAATTGGGGCCACGCCTCGAAGAGAGGATGAGGAGGGGCGGCTAGTGCCGACGCCGGGCTGGGCAAAGTGCCATGTGGAGATATACGAGGAGCCGGGGTTCCTCGACGACTGCTTCAGGAGCAGCCTCTGGACCAAGTTCCAGTCGGCGGCCTCGGAGAGCTTCGAGAACGCAGGCGACGCCTCGGGCGACTACGCCATCATGACGGTCATCGAAGGCGGCACCGTCAACGGCGCCGGCTGGAGACGCGACATAGGCGGCCTCAGCCTGGACACCGACGAGTATCCTCTCTTCCGGGTTCGCCTCAGGGGCCGAGGCACCTCTCCACAGTACAAGGTGGAGGTCGAGTACACTGACGCATCGACAACTAGCTCGGGGTGGACAGACGCGCCCAGCGGCTTCGAGGCTAAGATGCTGCAGTTCACGGCTGGGAAGACCGTCAGGTACGTGAAGCTCTACGCCCGCAGCAACACGCCCAACCAGACGGCCATGATCGACTACGACTACGCCGCGGCCCTCAAGAACCCGCCTCTCATACCCGAGGAGCTCCTGGAGCTCGTCGCCGACCTCGTGACCACGACAGCCGTGAGCGGCCTCAGACTCACCATGCTCAACGACCCGCTGCTAGGCGTCACCGAGCGCCGGTACAGCCTGGACGAGAACCTGGGAACCAAGGCGTACGACCTCAGCCGTAACAGGCACCGGAGCGGCATAGTCAACGCGACGTGGAACAGCGGAGGCAAACACGGGCACTGCCTCTACTTTTTGGTGGGGAGCAGCTGCCGCCTCGACACCGGGTTCACGACCACTTTAGCGGCCACGGGCGCCATCACGATAGCGTTCTGGGTGAAGGCCTCCGCTGGGGCGTCGGGCGTCATCTGCGGGTTCGGGAAGACCATTGGCGCCAACTGGAATCGAATACAGTTCAACTGGAGCAGCGACAAGGTCAGGCTCTACGTCAAGGACGACGCCGCCAACATAAGGCAGTACTCTTCCTCGAAGACCGTCGCGGACGGGGCCTGGCACCACGTCGTCGGCGTCATCAACCCCGGTGACGACGAGATAGAGCTGTACGTCGACGGCGAGTATGACGGCGGCGCCTCTGGCACACTGGACGCAATAACGCTGGACGCCCATGATCTCACCTTCGGCTGCGTCCACACCGGCGGCGGGTACAGCAGCTACACAACCTGCTACGTGGACGAGCCCCTCGTGGCCTCCCGGGCCCTCACCTCCGACGAGGCGTACAGGCTCAACCAGCACGAGCCCCTTAGCGGCGCCGCCCGAGTCGGGGCCGGGAACATCGTCATGGTGTACCTGGGCGCCGAGAGCGAGACCCTGGTCTATAAGCTGGTCACGGCGCGGGTCATCGACAGGGTGGCGCTGGGGGAGCCCGACGAGCCGGTGGTCCAGCTGGTGTGCGAGGACCTGGGTGAGATTCTTCACGAGCGGACCTTCACCAAGGAGTACACCTCGGCGACGCAGATCAGCGCCATCGTCGACGACGTCATGGACCAATCGGGCGGCGAGTTCTACCAGGACAAGGACACGACAAACCGCTCAATAGTCAACAAGTTCAACGCGGAGGGCGTCTGGGCCCTTCTCGAGAAGCTCGCCGAGACAGCCACCTTCGCGTCGGGCGAGACCGGCGCCAACTTCTACGTCGACCCCGGCGGCGCGTTGAGGTTCAAGAGGTACGGGGCATTCAGCTGCAGTGAATCCATAAGCGACGGCAGCGACGGATGCACCGCCAACATCCTGGAGATACAGGTCAAGGAAAGCATCAAGGGAAGCCCACGCCTCGTGAACGACGTCAGGGTCATCGTCTTCGAGGCCGAGTACAGCCCCGCGGACCAGGACGCGTTGACCGAGTCGGCGGAGGGCTGGAGCAGCCCCGACCCCACCGACGCGAATTACCCCCAGAGCGACGCCGGCGACAAGATGGCAGGCACGGCGAGCGTCAAGTTCCAGTTCACCGGCGCAGGCACCAAGTACAGGATGAGGCTCAACCTCCCGGACCTGGACCTCTCGGGGTATGACCGCATCAAGTTCTGCATGAAGTACGGCGCTACGCTGAACATCGACGACTTCGACGTCAAGCTCTGGAGGAACAGCATCTGGGTCACAGACTACTATGAGAAGACGGGGGTATCACCGGGCGCCGCGGCCTCGTGGGTGGAGTACAGCGTCAACATTAGCGCCTTCTCGAAGACGGGTAACCCGGGGCCCATAATCGACACGGTGCAGATCAAGGCCAACCACAGCGCCGGCTTAGGCACCGGCGGCATCCTCGTCGACAAGCTCCGTTTCATCCGAGACGAGAAGGCGGGGACCGCCAGCGACTCGGTGAGCCAGGGCGCCTACGGGGAACGGACGCTCCGCCTGGTCGACAAGACCATCACCGACATCGACTATGCGGGCTACGTCGCGGACAACATCGTCGCCCACCGGAAGGACCCGCTGGTCTCGGCGCGGGTCACCGTCCCGGGGAGGGGCCAGCTCGGCTACAGGCCGCCCATGAAGGTGACGTTGACGAGCCTCAAGGACGGCGTCGACCAGGAGAGCTTCCAGATCGTGAGGGCGGTCCACAGGTACACGCCGGGCAAGGGCTACGTCTGTGACCTGGACCTTGTGGCCGCCAGGAAGCCAGACGGATCATACGAGCCGAGGATAGCGCCGGCGGTCGACGACGTCGGCATGAGCCTCGCGGTGAAGATGAGGATACTGAGTGAGAGCGGGCTCAACAGCCTGAGGAACGTGTGGATATGAGAGGAGGTTCATTGACCTGAGGCGCGTCAGCTTAGAGGAGATCGAGAAGGGTGAGCTCCCCAGGGGCAGCTTCATCATGGTCCGGTGGCTGGACGCCTCGGACATACGGGCCCAGCTGAGCGAGCACGAGGCGAGCCCCGAGGCCTACTGCAAGGACTGGGGCATCTACCTCGGCTGCAGCGGCCGCACGAAGAGGATGCTCATACTCGGGAAGGACGTCGTGGAGGTCCACAACGAGTGGGGAGCCACCAGGATACCCCTCGAGCTCATCGAGGAGGTCATACTGATCCTGCCCCGGGACGAGATGATGAAGGCTATCAGGGAGGTCCAGATTCTGGGCCGACGGGTGAGCCTCAGGAAGTATAAGAGGAAGGAGGAGAGGGTGCGTGTCATCGTGGCTTAGGAAAGCGTTGACCAAGAGGAAGATAGTGGAGGACGACTCTGCCGCCAGGAGGGTTCGTGTCCAGGAGGAGCCGCCCAGCGACAGGTTCGTCCTCATCATAGGGCTAATGGTGCTATTCTTCGTCGGCCTCGTGGGCCTGGAGATAGTGCACATGGTCTGGATGGGCAGCTGGAACGACGTCATCTTCAACGGCGTCATGCTGGTGGTGGGCACAATCGTCGGCGCCGTCTGGGGGAAGTCGGCTGAATGAGGGTAGGAGAGACAGAGGAGATCGTGGTCATGGGGAAGACCTGGACCATAAGGAAGCTGGCCGCGGGAGAGGAGATTGGCTCCTCGGCGCCCACCTATAAGGTCGTGGGCGGCCCCATCCCCGTCGCCGGTTACTGGTACAGGAAGCGGGGAGCCCGGAGAGGGATCAGGCGACAGTACAGGCAGCATCTCAAGATGAAGAGGCGCGGGTGAAGGTGTCTCGGGTCAGGGTCGGGAGGAGAGTTCGCCGCTTCGACAGGGAGCGGGGCTGCTACGTATACGACATAGCGTTCAAGACCCGGACACCCCTAACGGAGCGCACCATCGAGGTGGCGGAGGCCTTCGGGCTCGGCGTCGACGAGACGCAGGAGCACGTGCTCTACAGGGACTTCGAGGTGAAGCTGGCCGTGGGCGACGTGGTCTACATCACGGGGGACAGCGGCAGCGGCAAGTCGGTGCTGCTGCGTGCCCTGATGGATGACCTCGGCGAGGAGGCTGCCTCCATGGCGGAGATTGAGGTCCCCGGCGACAAGCCCATCATAGACCTGGTGGGCGACAGCTTCCAGGAGGCCCTGCGGCTGCTCAGCAAGGTGGGCCTCAACGACGCGTTTCTCTTCCTGAGGCGGCCGGGTCACCTGAGCGACGGGCAGCGGTACAGGTTCAGGATCGCGCAGCTGCTCGACCGGGGCAGGCCTTACTGGCTGTGTGACGAGTTCTGCAGCACCCTTGACAGGACCACCGCCAAGATAGTCGCCTACAACGTCCAGAAACTGGCTCGCCGCAGCGGCGCCACACTCGTCGTGGCTACAACCCACATAGACCTACTCGACGACCTATGCCCCAGCGTCCATATACACAAGGGCTGGGGCTCCGAGATCGGCGTCGACTACTACTCCAACGCGGAGGCCGCCCGCTGCACAGTAACCCGGGACGTCACGGTCCAGGAGACGACGAAGGAGGACTACATGAGGCTCGCGTACCTTCACTACAGGGACCACAGGGTGGTCGCGCCCCACAAGTTCTTCTCCATGAAACTCGACGGGGAGCTCATCGGCGTAATTGCGTACACGTACCCGGCGCCGGCGGCGGCGGGCAGGATGAAGGCCGTCGGCTACAGGCCGTATCTCAGAGAGCTCAACGAGGATTGGGCGCTCATCAGCCGCGTCATAGTCCACCCCAAGTACCGGACCATAGGCCTCGGCGCCAAGCTCGTCAAGGACACGCTGGGCCTCACGGGGCGCCGGCACGTCGAGCTCACGGCGGTCATGGCCCAGTACAACCCCTTCGCCGAGAGGGCCGGCATGAAGAAGATACTGGTAAAGGAGCCCACCGAGAAGATCGTCAAGGCTGTGGATAGGCTCAAGACGCTGGGTTTCAACCCGGCGCTGCTGGCGTCGAGGAGCTACGACGAGAGGAAGCTCAGCAGTCTCAGCCCCGAGGGGCTCGCCTGTGTCCACGAGGCGCTGCTGGGCGTCGACCGCCACTACTACCGGCGGCTGGCCCGGGCCCACACTCCATACCTTAAGAAAGCGGATTTCGTGGAGTGGCTCGGCGCCGCCGACACGGGGAGTCTGGCATGGAGCCTTCAGATTCTCAGTGTCTTGGCTCAGACGAAGGCGTACCTGTACTGGTGCAGGGACTGGATAGAAGGCGAGGAGCTGTGTTGAAAAAATTTTCTCATACAGACGGTAACCGCCTATTTGGGGAAAAAAAATTTTCTGGTGGACGAGTTGAGAAAGTACATCCTTACAGAGCTGGACAGGCGGAGGCTCCTTGATTGGCTGGAGACCGGAGAGGAGACCCAGGGCGAGCGGGACC